>SAMEA104404100__coassemble_1153_pt1 | contig 25070 bp, 21 predicted proteins | sample SAMEA104404100__metabat2_high_PE_039 | metagenome-assembled genome bin SAMEA104404100 (sample SAMEA104404100) | Balaenoptera acutorostrata | reverse complement strand
AGGTTATAGAAAGGTTCTCTTGCATAGACGCCATTTACTTTCATGTCAGTTTCAATATTAAAAAATTTTTTTAACTCATTGGATAATTTTGAGAATCTTTGATCTGCAGAGTATTGTTGAATCAAACTCTCATTAAATTTTGGTGTAGGTAGATTACCATAGCTATCAACAATTAATTGATTTAAATTTCTTTCAAATATTAATTCATTTTCGCAGGAAAGTTTTTCATATATGAATTGGTAGTCATCGAAATCATTAAATGTTAGATCATCGGATTGAGACTTATTAATGGTATAACTCCATTCATAATTTTTATCCTCTATTTCAAAAGAAATAGTGGCATCATAGGGTAATAAGCGAATATTTTTATCGACAGCTAAGCGAAGTGAATATTCGACAGCATGCAAAATTTGTGATTTGCCAACACCAGATAAACCAACTAATAATGTCATATCATGATAAAAATGAACTTTTTCTATGGTTAGTCCTGTCTTTAAATTTTTAAATGTGATCCAGTTGATTTTCATGTTCTCACCTCTTGATTTTATTTTAACATAGGGGAATTGTATTTACAATTTCAGCAAAAGAGTGTTGCTATTACATGTGTTCCCATCCATTGATACGACACAAAGATGAAAAAAAGATATCTGTTACGATATCTTTTTTTAGTGAGCAGCTTTCACAATGTCTTCATGTTTTTTAACATCTTCATCTGTGACATAATCATTCTTGTTGAATTTGGTAATCAATTCGATGGCATGATCAACCGATGGTTCATATGGAATCATAACCCAAGAATCAAAACCATTTGCTGGTGAATAAGTCATTGAGTCTGTTCCAGTTAATTGAATATGTTTGAAATCCCAATCCTGCATCGTACTTAATTGATGACGAATGAAGGTAGTCATTTCTTCATGAGACATGTTTGTTTGTATCATGTTAGAAACAGTACTCAAAATATCGGTATATCGAGTGATGATAGCAGGAGACATTGCCTTTTTGATGATGGCTTCAATGACACGCATTTGGTTTCTACTACGTGCGCGATCGCCACCTTCTAAAGATTTACGTTCCCTTGCAAAGCCTAGCGCTTCTTCACCATTTAAATGATTGGTTCCTTTCACATATTGATAACCAAATTTACTTCTGAATGCATATGGTGATTCTACATCAATGCCGCCTAGTACATCAATGATATCAACAAAGGATGAGAAGTTTACTTTTACATAGTAATCTAAATCAATGCCTAAATAGCCTTCTACAGAATCTAGTGTACAATCCACTCCGAAGACACCAGAATGCGTTAACTTATCTTTTTGTAATGCCTGGCATGTTTGTGGAATGTAGTAGTCACGCGGAATACCAGTTACTAGAATTTGATTGGTATTTGGATTGATTGATAAAATCATATTCACATCTGAGTGCGATGTGGTATTGATGGAACCTTTTGCATCCATACCAGTGATAAAGATATTAAATGGTTTTGTCAAGATGTTATTGTGTGACGCCTCTTGTTTAATCTTTTTCGTATACGTATAGGTTTTTAAAACTCTTGTTTTCTTATTAAAATCAGGATCGATTTTCTTGAAAATAGAGCGTGTAGATTCATTGATGATAATGGATTGAATGTTACGATTAAACAATGCTTCACATAATTCTTTATAAGATGCATAGGAGAAATCATAAATTTGATCATTCAATTCTTTCTTAATCTCTTTAAATACTTCTTCTTGTGTTTTGGTATCTCCAACACTTGCGATTCCAACATTTGTATATGTTAAATCGACAATGGCCTTTTCTGGACTATCTTTTAATACCACCACGGAAATCTCTGTAGTCTCTACATTTTGATCCGTTAAGGATGTCAATGTATGATGCATTTTGTAGATGTACCAATTGCCATACCCAAAGACAAGGCACAAGATTAGCACAAGAATTCGCCCCATTGATTTACTTGCGCGTTTTACTTTTTTTGCAGTTTGAAGATGCATCATCCAATACATCAACAACACTAACAATGCAGCTATGATCAACATATATTTTGTTGGTAGCACGTTCAACTTTTTAATTTGATAAAGCAGACAGGAAGTTAAAGCAAGGAAAAGTGTCATCACATAGAATATTCCTTGTTTGTAGAAAGGCTTCCTTTTGCGAATGCGTCTTACTTTTTTAACTGTAGCCATAGTATCACCCTTCCCCAAAGAGAACTCTACTATTATACCCGTTTTAAAAATCATTTACTATAAGAAAATATTACGATTAAATAACAAAATACAAATAGCTAACAATTTCTATATAAAAGGTAAAAGAATACGTATTCTTATAAGGAAAACAGGGATAACCTGTGATACAATAAGAAAAAGAATGGAAGGTGTTTCGATGGTTTTATTAGATACAATCGCTGCTATTTCAACTGCTGCAGTTGATGGCGCAATTTCAATTATTAGAATGAGTGGAGACGATGCAATTGCGATTGCAGATACGATGTGTTCCATTTCATTAAAAGAAAAGAAAAGTCATACAATTTCATATGCATATATTATTGATCCAGTGACAAAGGAAGAAATTGACGAAGTGTTGATTTCTGTTTTCCGTGCACCAAAAACATTCACAAGAGAAGATGTTGTGGAAATTAATTGTCATGGTGGTCGTTATGTCACAAAGAAGATTTTGCGTCTTTGTTTGATGCAAGGAGCAAGACTTGCTAAACCTGGTGAATTCACACAGCGAGCATTCTTGAATGGTCGTATTGATTTAACACAGGCAGAGGCAATCAATGATATGATTCTTGCGGATTCTAATGAATCAAGAAAACTTGCGATGAAGGGAATTCGTGGAAGTGTTAAAAAGTTATTAGATCCATTAATTCAAAATATTTTAGATATCATTGCCAACATTGAAGTCAACATTGACTATCCAGAATATGATGATGTAGAAATGTTAAGCAATGAGATCATCCTACCAAAGATTGAAGAATGGTTACGATTGATTGATCAAATTTTAGATCGTGCAGAAAGTGGTCAAATCATCAAAGAAGGAATTCGTACAGCAATCATTGGAAAACCAAACGTAGGAAAGAGTAGTTTATTAAATGCGTTATTAGAAGAAGACAAAGCCATTGTTACTGATGTTGCAGGAACGACAAGAGATATTGTTGAAGGACATATTCATCTAGAAGGCTTAACGCTAAATTTAATTGATACTGCAGGTATTCGCGATACGAGTGATGTGGTTGAAAAGATTGGAATTGAACGTAGTATTCAAGCAATTAAAGATGCACAATTAGTCATTCTTGTCTTAGATGCAAGTCGTGAATTAGATGATGAAGATAAAAAATTATTAGATATGACAAAAGATAAAACAAGAATCATCGTCTACAATAAAAATGATTTAATCACATCTGTGGATGGTATTAGTATCTCTGCACAACAAAAACAAATTGAACCATTAATTCAAGAAATCCATCGTTTATTTGATGAACATAAGATTGCGATTGAAGAACCAGTTCTTGCGAATGAACGTCAGATTTCGTTAATGATGAAAGCAAAGAAATGCATGCTTTCAGCCAAAGGTGCCATCGATTTAGGACTTGAATTAGACATTGTTGAAATTGATATTCAAGAAGCCTATACGGCATTAAAAGAAATCTTAGGTGAAGTTCACCGAGAAGATTTATTAGATACATTATTCTCTAATTTCTGTTTAGGGAAATAGGAAGGAGATTTTATGAGTTATAGTTTAACCGATACCCATTGTCATATTACTTGTGATGATTTATATAATCATATCGATGATGTATTACAACGTGCCAATGAGCATCATGTGAACCGTATGATGATTATTTGTACAAACTTCAATGAGTTTGATCGTGCAAAAGAACTACAAGAAAAATATCCTGGTTTATTTTGTATAGCTCTTGGTTTTCATCCATGTGATTTATATAAATTTCAAGAAAATGACTATGCTCGTTTAGAAAGTTTATTACAACACAATCAACTAGATGCACTTGGAGAAATTGGTCTTGATTATCATTGGGATGATGTTGAGCGAGATGATCAAAAAGTGTATTTCAGAAAACAGATTGAAATGGCAAAGAAATATGATGTGCCAATCATCATTCATATGCGTGAAGCAACCAAAGATGTTGTTGATATCTTAAAAGAATATGAACCAGTCAATGGAATTATTCACTGTTACAGCGGAAGCTATGAAACAGCGAAAGAATTGATTAAGATTGGCTTCTATATTTCTTTTGGTGGTCCTTTAACATTTAAGAATTCTAGAGGAGCACCTGAAGTTGCTGAAAAACTTCCATTAGAGCGTCTATTTGTTGAAACGGATAGTCCTTATCTTACACCACATCCTTATCGTGGAAAACAAAATGAACCGATGTATGTTGATGTGACATTCCATAAGCTATGTGAGATTAAAAAATTAGATGAAGTCAGTGTTGCCAATCAATTAGAAGAAAACTTTAAAACATTATTTCATAAAGAAAAGTAGGAGAACTTCCTACTTTTTTTACTTCTCTAGCGCAAACATTTCAATGCCGCTTTTTTGTACTTTACGATCTACGATATGCATACCTTCATGACAATATTTTTCAGCTTTTGTGATCGAGTCTGTATCAAGCACACAGATGGTATCACGCTCTTTAGCAAGTGTGAATGGTTCTTCTAACATCTTGCGAAAGTGTCCTTGTCCTTGATACTCTTTTCTTACAGCAATTAAGAAGACTTCGACAAAGTCTTCATTATGTTTATATCGTTTTTCTGTTGGTTTCCAACAACTTTGTCCATCTTTTAACACCATGCCAACTTTCAATGGCAGACGCGTCATCATTTTCCATCCTAATTGTAATTGAATCAACATGCCTGGTCGCTCTTTTTTTGTCCAATAGACCAAATAACCTTCTTGTCTAGGACTTATGGTATATAGATGACCTGCTTCATAACAAGTTTCTACAACGAGGGTAAATAGAGTCGTTGCATCTTTTAGAGAAAGAGGTTGAAAACAACCTGGTTCAGCTAAGAATGCTTGCGCAACATGTGCACCGATTGCTTGTATGTCTTGTTTCCTTAAGTTCTGCATGCGAATCATGATGAAGTCCTCTTTTCTTTTTCTAAATTATAACATAGTTGCATGAAAAAAAGCAGATGAGACATCTGCTTAACTACATATACAATTATAGTACTATGAATTCTTTTTGTGTGCTTCATTAAATTCAATTAATTTATTTAATGTCTCATCACTGATCACATGTTCAATATGACATGCATCATGATTTGCGTTATCGACTGAAACACCAAGAACAGAATTTAAAAATTCAAAGATTGTTTTATGACGATTATATACCATCTTTGCGAAATCACGACCAGCGTCTGTTAAGTGAATATCACCATAACTTTCTTGTTGGACATAACCTTTTTCTTTTAATACGTTCATTGCTTTGTTCACGCTAGGTTTTGATACTTGCATTCTAGCAGCAACATCGACACAACGAATACGACCAGTTTCTTCTAATAGTAATAGTGTTTCTAAGTAGTCTTCTAAAGATTCGCCTAATTTCATTATATCACCTCAATATAAAAATAATATACCATATTCTTATTACTATTTAAATAAGTTTACATAATTATCTTCTTTAAATCCTACCATAACTACATCATCTGTAACTAAAATTGGACGTTTGATCAACATTCCATTAGAACTTAATAATGTTAGTTGTTCTTCTTCACTCATGCTTGGAAGTTTGTCTTTTAGGTTTTGTTCCTTATATAGTTTCCCACTTGTGTTGAAGAACTTCTTTAATGGAAGTCCACTGCGTAGATAGAAGTCTTGTAGTTCTTCTTTTGTTGGTGTTTCTTCAACGATGTGACGATCGATGAAGTCAACACCTAATTGTTCTAAACATTTTCTTGCACGTATGCAAGTAGAGCATTTTGGATATTCAATAAATAATGGTTTCATGTTTTTCACCTCGAAAACTATAGTAAAAGAAAAAGTTACGAAAAGCAAACAATTTGATGGAAATATAGCAAAAAAAATAAAAGCAAAATGTTTCTCTTGAAATTCTACAAAAATAGGTAAAAAAGTTAGTAAAAGCTATTGTAATAAAGGGTTTTATTTAGTAAAATAAACGTGTATTTAGATATGCTTGTATATACTCCGTAATATGGTCGGAGAGTTTCTAGCCGCTAACCACAAATTTGCGGGCTACAAGCAAACAATTACTCTTTCTTTTTGTTCGGGCGTATTTGTTTGTTTTGTAGACAAGCAGTACGTCTTTATATTTTTATAGGAGGTCTTACTTATGGTCTTAAGAAGATATGCTATATTAATAAAACAATTCAATGGTTTTTAGTGTACATATTAAGAGGGTCTTGATATGTATTTTTTATTACTTAGGAGGTAAAGAATATGAGTAAAGAGAAACCAATCGTTAGTATTGTGATGGGAAGTCGCAGTGATCTTCCTACTATGGAAGGATGCTTCCAACAGTTAAAGGAGTTTGGAATTCCTTTTGAAGCTCATGCATTATCTGCACATCGTACACCAAATGAAGTTATCGCTTTAGCAGAACAAGCACAAGAGAGAGGGATCAAAGTGATTATTTCTGCTGCTGGTGGTGCTGCTCACCTAGGTGGTGTGATTGCTAGTTCAACTACATTACCTGTAATTGGTGTTCCAATTCAAACAAGCGCATTAGGTGGTATGGATTCTTTATTATCTACAGTACAAATGCCTGGTGGAATTCCTGTAGCAACGGTTGCGATTGGAAAAGCTGGGGCTAAAAATGCCGCAATCTTAGCTGCTCAAATGATTGCTTTAAGTGATCCTGAAATGGCTGAAAAATTAGTAGCCTTCAAAAAAGCAATGGCTGACAAAGTAGTAAAAGATTCAGTAATCGAAGTGGAATAAGAAGGAGGACAATATGAACTATCGTGTTTACGTTAAAAAGAAAGAAGCATTTCGCGTAGAAGCGGATTCCTTATTTCATGAATTAAAACAAAACTTAAATCTAAACGACTTAACGGGTGTTGAATTATTCAATGTATATGATATCTTCAATGGAGATGATCATGATGTTGAATTATTAAAAGCAAAAGTCTTATCTGAAAAAGTAACAGACGAAGTATTCGACACAATCGATCTTGAAGGAAAAACATTCATCGCTTTCGAATGTCTACCTGGACAATATGATCAAAGAGCGGATAGTGCTCAACAATGTTTAATGTTATTAAATAACAAACAAGATGTTGTGATCAAAAGCGGAAAAATCGTTATCCTTGATGGAAGTGTTTCAGCAGATGAATTAGTAAGTGTTAAAAAGTACTTAATCAACCCTGTTGAAATGAGAGAAAAAGATTTAAGCGTTCTTGTGAATGATGAAGATGTAGAAATCGAAGCAGTTCCTGTATTAGAAGGATTTAGAGCTTTAGATGAAGCTGGCTTAGAAGCATTACGTCAAGCACAAGGATTAGCAATGACATTAGCAGATTTAAAACACGTTCAAAAATACTTCATTGAAGAAGAAAAACGTGATTTAACTGAAACTGAATTAAAAGTATTAGATACTTATTGGTCAGATCACTGCCGTCATACAACATTCGAAACAATTCTTCAAAATGTTAAATTTGATGCAGGATGCTTACAAGAAAACATCCAAAAAGCATATGACTTATATTTAGGATTACGTGATAAAGTACATGGTGGTAAAAAAGTCATGACATTGATGGATATGGCTACTATCGCTGGTAAATACTTACGTAAAACTGGAAAATTAGATGACATGGAAGTCAGTGATGAAATCAACGCATGTTCTGTTGAAATCACAGTTGATGTTGATGGGGAAGATCAACAATGGTTATTAATGTTCAAAAACGAAACACATAACCACCCTACAGAAATCGAACCATTTGGTGGAGCTTCAACATGTATTGGTGGAGCCATCCGTGACCCATTGTCAGGAAGAAGTTATGTTTACCAAGCAATGCGTATTACAGGTGCTGGAGACATCACAAAAGATATTAAAGATACATTAGCAAATAAATTACCTCAGTCTCGTATCTCTAAAGGTGCAGCTGCTGGTTATTCATCATATGGTAACCAAATTGGTTTAGCTACTACTTATGTAAAAGAAATCTTCAATGATGGATATGTGGCAAAACGTATGGAAGTTGGTGCTGTTGCAGGTGCTGCTCCAAAAGAAAACGTTGTTCGTAAAAAACCATGCCCAGGAGACATCGTAGTCTTAATCGGTGGAGCTACTGGTCGTGATGGTGTTGGTGGAGCAACTGGTTCTAGTAAAGAACACAATGATACTTCATTAACAAAATGTTCAAGTGAAGTTCAAAAAGGAAACGCTCCAATCGAACGTAAATTACAACGTTTATTCCGTAACCCAGACGCAACTCGCTTAATCAAAAAAGCAAATGACTTCGGAGCTGGTGGAGTCAGTGTTGCCGTTGGTGAATTAGCTGACGGATTAAATATTGAATTAGATAAAGTTCCAGTAAAATACAATGGATTATCTGGAACAGAACTTGCAATCAGTGAGTCTCAAGAACGTATGGCTGTTTGTATCGAAGAAAAAGATTTCGAAGAGTTCAAACAATATGCATACAATGAAAACTTAGATGCTTGCATCGTTGCAAGAGTTACAGAAGAACCACGTTTAGTGATGCATTTCCAAGGAAAAGAAATCATCAATATGTCGCGTGCATTCTTAGACACAAATGGTGTTCGTGGATTACAAGATGTTGTCATCAAAGAAGGATTAAGCACAACAGATCCATTCCACAGCACAATTAAAACAGTAGCTGAAGATTTACAACAACCAAACGTTGCATCTCAAATCGGTTTAGCTGAAATGTTCGATGCTTCTATCGGTAAATCAACAGTCTTAATGCCATTTGGTGGTAAATACCAATTAACTGAAACAGAAGGTTCTGTTCAAAAATTACCAGTATTTGGATTCACAAATACAGCAAGTGTTATGACTTATGGATATCATCCAGAAGTTTCCTTATATTCTCCATATTTAGGAGCTAGCTATTCCGTTGTTGAAGCATTAGCAAGAGTGACTGCATTAGGTGCAAACTATGCTACTTGTCGTTTAACAAACCAAGAATACTTCGAACGTTTACACGAAGATCCTGAAAAATGGGGTAAACCAATGCAAGCATTGCTTGGATTAATCGAAGCTGAAATGGCATTCGAAACTCCATCAATCGGTGGTAAAGACTCAATGTCTGGAACATTCAATGACATCAGCGTTCCACCAACATTGATCACATTCGCTGTCACAACTGAAAAAACAGAAAATGTGATCTCACCAGAATTTAAAGAAGCAGGACATCCTGTATACATGATCAAACATACACCAAAAGAAAACTATGTTCCTGATTATGAACAATTAAAAGCAAACTTTACAAGCATTCGCGAACATATCTTAAACAAAGATATCGTTGCTGCATCGACTGTTAAATTCGGTGGTATTGCTGAAAGCTTATGCAAGATGAGTTTTGGTAACAAAATCGGTGTTAAAGCAGAAACAAAAGAAAATGTATTTGATTTAAGCATTGGTACAATCATTGTGGAATCAACTAAGGAAATCAATGATGAAGCCTTTGTATTAATCGGACATACAACTGCTGACAATACCATTGCTATCAATGAAGAAACAATGAGCATTGATGAAGCAATCGATGTATGGTGCAAACGTTACAACGACATCTACCCAATGATCGTTGATGCAGAAGGTAAAGCAATCGAAACTCCAGAATACAACAGTGATGAAGTGAAGAAAGCAAGCAAAACATTCGATAAACCAAAAGTGATCATTCCAGTATTCCCTGGACAAAACTGTGAATACGATACAAAACAACAGTTTGAAAGAGCTGGTGCTGAAGTTGAAATCTATGTATTCAACAACTTAAACGTTGAAAGTATCGAACGTAGCTTAAAAGAATTAAGCGAAAAAATCGCAAGTGCTCAGATCTTAATGATCGTTGGTGGATTCTCTAGTGGAGATGAACCAGATGGTAGTGGTAAATTTATCGCAAACGTATTAAGTAACCCATTAGTAAATGATGCAGTTCAAACATTATTAAGTAATGATGGATTGATCTTAGGTATCTGTAATGGATTCCAAGCATTGATTAAGAGTGGATTATTACCATACGGAAACATCGAAGGATTAAATGCAGGTTCACCTACATTATTCCGTAACAACATCAACCGCCACGTTTCACACATCGCATCAACAAAAGTAACAAGCAACAAATCTCCATGGTTATCAAGCTTTAAACCTGGTGATTGCCACAGCATCGCAATGTCACATGGTGAAGGTAAATTCGTTGTTAGCGAAGAAGTTGCCAAAGAATTATTCGCAAATGGACAAGTTGCGACACAATATGTTGATTTAGATGGAAACACAACAATGGATGGAGCTTATAACATCAATGGTTCTTACTATGCAATCGAAGGTATCACTTCTGCAGATGGAAGAATCTTAGGTAAGATGGGACATAGTGAACGTTATGAAGATGGATTATTCAAAAACATCGCTGGTAACAAATTACAAAACATCTTCGAAAATGGTGTTAACTACTTTAAAAATAAATAATTAGAAAGGGATATAAAACTATGAGTCAAAAATATAGAGAAGCCGGTGTCGATTTAGAAGCTGGTTACGAATCCGTAAGATTAATTAAAAGTCATGTTGCACGTACAAAAGTATTAGGTGCAATCGATTCAATCGGTGCTTTTGGAGGAATGTTTGATCTTTCCTTATTAAACATGAAAGAACCTGTATTAGTATCAGGGACTGATGGTGTTGGTACAAAATTAATGATCGCATTTGAAATGGACAAACACGATACAATCGGTATCGATGCTGTTGCTATGTGCGTAAACGATGTATTAGTTCAAGGAGCTGCTCCAATCTTCTTCTTAGATTACTTAGCAGTTGGTAAAAACGAACCTACTAAAATTGAACAATTAGTAAAAGGTGTTGCCGATGGATGTGTACAATCTGAATGTGCATTAATCGGTGGAGAAACTGCAGAAATGCCAGATATGTATGATATCAACCACTATGATATCGCTGGATTCTGCGTTGGTGCAGTTGACAAATGTAACTTATTAGATGGACAAAAAATCGAAGCTGGTAACGTATTAATCGGTTTACCAAGTTCTGGTGTTCACTCTAATGGTTTCTCATTAGTACGTAAAGTATTATTAAAAGATGCAGCTTTAGACTTACATAAAGAATATGAAGAATTAGGTGGAGAAAAATTAGGAAATGTCTTATTAACTCCAACTAAGATTTATGTAAAAGCAGTAAAACACTTACTTGGAAAAGTAGATATCAAAGGAATGTCACATATCACTGGTGGTGGATTCTACGAAAACGTGCCAAGAATGTTAAAAGATGGACAGGGTGCTACTATTGATTTATCAACTTACCCTCGTAAACCAATCTTTGACTTCATTGCAAAAACTGGAAACATCGAAACAAAAGAAATGTGCAATGTCTTCAACATGGGTATTGGATTCATCATGGCAGTTGATCCTGCAGATGTTGAAAAAGTACAATCATTATTAAAAGAAATCAACGAAGAATCTTATGTCATCGGTGAAGTTACAAACAGCGGAAGCGTGGATATCAAATGGTAAATATAGCAATCTTTGCGAGTGGTAATGGATCAAACTTTGAACGTCTTGTAAGCGAAATTCAAAATGGTCACGTTGATCATGCAGATTGTAAAGTATTAATCATCGATAAAAAAGATGCGTATGCGAAAGAGCGCGCAGCTCGTCTTGGGATCCCATGTGTGTATGTGGATCCTAAGGCATACGGTGGTAAAGAAGGTTATGAGACAGAAATCATGAAGACATTGACAAAATACGATGTAAAATTAATCGTATTAGCTGGTTATATGCGCTTCATCGGTAAAGTCTTATTAACAAACTACCCAAATCGCATTATCAATATTCATCCAGCATACTTACCAAACTTCCCAGGAGCTCATGGAATCAAAGATGCCTTTGATGCCAAAGTGGACTTCACTGGAGTTACCGTACACTATGTAGATGAAGGTGTTGATACTGGACAAATCATTCACCAAGAAAAAATCGCAATCGATCCTTCTTGGGATTTAGAAACATTAGAACAGCATGTACATGCGAAGGAATATGATATGTTCCCACGTGTATTAAATGCAGTCGCAAAAGAATTAGACAAATAAGAAAGAGTAAAAGAAAGAGCGGTGGAATCATGAAAAGAGCATTAGTTAGCGTTTCTGATAAAACAAATCTTGTGGAATTCGTATCTGGTTTAGTTGAATTAGGATATGAAATCATTTCTACAGGTGGAACAAAACGTGTATTAGATGAGGCAGGACTGCCTACAATTGGAATTTCTGATGTAACAGGATTTCCAGAAATCATGGATGGACGTGTAAAAACATTACATCCAAAAGTACATGGTGCATTATTATGTGTAAGAGATAATCCAAGTCATGTTGAACAAATCAAAGAATTAGGAATCGACTACATCGATTTAGTATGTGTCAACTTATACCCATTCAAAGAAACAATTCAAAAACCTGGTGTATCACACGAAGAAATCATTGAAAACATCGATATCGGTGGACCAAGCATGTTACGTAGTGCTTCTAAAAACTATCGTTATATCCCTGTTTTAGTAGATCCAGCTGATTATGATAAAGTATTAGCTGAATTACGTGACAATGGTGAAACTAGCCTTGAAACAAGAGAATTATTAGCTGCCAAAGTATTCCGTCACACAGCTTCTTATGATGCAATGATCGCTGAATATCTAACAGCTAAAACTGGTGAAAAATACCCAGAAAAATTAACAATCACATTTGATAAAGTACAAGATCTTCGTTATGGAGAAAACCCTCACCAAGAAGCTGCATTCTACAAAGGAATGAACCCTTCTTACTCTTTAGCAAATGCTAAACAATTACATGGTAAAGAATTATCATACAACAACATCCAAGATGGAAATGCTGCTATCGAAATCTTAAAAGACTTCGAAGGACAACCAGCAGTTGTTGCATTGAAACACATGAACCCATGTGGAGTTGGTATCGGTGATACATTAGAAGCAGCTTGGGAAAAAGCTTATGAAGCAGACCCAATCTCAATCTTTGGTGGAATCGTTGCAATGAACCAAACAGTAACTGTTCCAGTTGCTGAAAAACTAGCAAATATCTTCCTAGAAATTATCATTGCCCCAGCATTTGAAGAAGAAGCATTCGCTATTCTTTCTAAGAAGAAAAACATTCGTCTAATGCAATTAGATACAAACTTAGACGTTACAACAAAAGTAAAATATACAAATGTAAACGATGGTTTATTAGTTCAAGATATGGATCGTCATGCATTAGTAGAAGAAGAATTACGTTGCGTCACAAACCGCAAACCAACTGCAGAAGAAATGGCACAATTATTATTCGCTTGGAAAGTGGTAAAACATGTAAAATCAAACGCAATCGTATTGGTAAAAGACAATATGACAATCGGTGTTGGAGCAGGTCAAATGAACCGTGTTGGTGCTGCTAAGATCGCCATTGAACAAGCAGGAGAAAAAGCAAAAGGATCTGTTATGAGTTCTGATGCATTCTTCCCAATGCCAGATACAGTAGAAGCTGCTGTAGAAGCTGGAATCACTGCCATCATTCAACCAGGTGGATCAATCAAAGACCAATTATCAATCGATGTATGTAACGAACATGGTATTGCCATGATCTATACAGGTATCCGTTCATTCAAACACTAGAATGACAAATCAAAAAAAGAGGATTTCAACATAAGTAGTGAAATTCTCTTTTTTTATATGTTGTGTACAAGACACTAAACGTTCACTCGTAGTATACTTATCCCTTAATGATACTTATGAAATATTGCTTAATATAGTAAATATTATAAAGAAAGTAATATTTATTATATACGCTTACATTTAAACTAGAAAATAACAAAATACGAGGTTTAGAAATTGCATTTTTATATTTGTTTTGTATAATTAAATCATATGAATAAAATAGAAGGGAGTCATTATGAAGAAAGATATCGTGTATATTACAGGACATAAACATCCAGATTCTGATTCGATTGTTTCTGCCATTGCTTATTCCTTGTTCAAAAAAAGAAAAGGAATTCAGGCCGTTCCTTGTCGTCTAGGAAAGTTAAATGCAGAAACTGCATACTTGTTAGAACGCTTTGGTTTTGAAGAGCCAATGCTATTTGAAGATGCACGTGCAACCTTGGATGAAATTGATATGGATGATGCATATACCATCAGTCCTCAGACGACGATTTATGAAGCATTACAAGAGATGAACAGCCACAATAAACAGTCTTATGGGGTTGTGAATCAAAAGAAACAATTATTAGGAATGATTTCAAAGAATGATTTAGCCAACATCGGTTTAGGGGATACTGCTTTAGCTATTTCGTTATTAAAAGAAACACCAGTTTCTAATATCGCAAAAACAATCAATGGAACGATTGTCTATGATGATGATCAAGTTCATTTCAATGGAAAGGTCAGCATCATTGCATTAACGGATACAAGGCTTGAAAGCTATGATATCAAAGATCGATTAGTCATTCTAGGGAATGATACCCAAGCACATATGGATGCGATTAAAAAAGGGGCAGCTATCCTTATTGTTGTTTGGACGAAAGAGATTGATCAACAAGTCATTGAACTTGCCAAAGAATACCACTGTCCGATCATCATCAGTGGACATGGTACGATGAATACTTCTCGTTACTTATACTTTTCTCCATCTGTTGATTTGCTCATGGAACGAAATGTGATTAGTTTTAACTTAGATGAATTCGTGGAAGATGTTGGAAAGAAAATGTTAAAAACACGGTTCCATAGTTATCCAGTCGTTGATAATGACAATGTACTACAAGGTTATGTGTCACGTTTCCACATTTTAAATACGCATAATAAAAAAGTGATTTTAGTCGATCACAATGAATACTCACAATCTGTCAAAGGCATTGAGGCAGCAGACTTATTAGAAGTTGTAGATCACCATCGTGTATGTGATATTATTACATCAAGACCGATTTCATTTCGAAATGAGATCATTGGAAGTACAGCATCCATCATCGCATCGATGTATATGGAAAACCAGATGTCCATCGATCCAAAACTTGCCGGTCTATTGCTTGGAGCGATTCTTTCCGATACATTAAAATTTCGTTCACCAACAACGACAGTTAAAGATATCGGTATCGCGAAAACATTGGCAAACATCGCACAAATCGATATTGACGAATTTGCGAAAGAGATGTTTAAAGTGAGTTCAAACATCAGTTCTAAGAGCGTCAAAGAGTTGATTCGCCAAGATATCAAACGCTTTGAAATCGATGATAACGTCTTGATGATTGGACAAGTCATTGTTTCTAATGTCGCAGAAGTTAGAGAAATTGAAGATGAACTTCAAAAAGAATTGGCAAGCTTTACGAAGACAAAAGGCTTAGACTTATGTGTTTTAGTCTTTACTAGTATCTTGGAAAATGGTTCTGTGTTCTATTCAGCAGGAGAAAAGGCACAAGCAATCTTTGAAGCCTTCCCAAATGAGCCGGGGGAATCGCATAGCTTCCATGAAGATGTTTTATCAAGAAAAAATCAAATTGTTCCAACCTTATCTCGTGCAATGTTAAATTCACTAGGATAAATGAATCCGACTTTATGTCGGATTTTTTCTTGATAAAAATTATTACTTTTTAGGAACAATCTATGCTTTCTTGCGCTTTTATATTATAATAAAAATAAGCTAAAGACTCGCAAAGGAGGCGGTATTATGAACAAGGATGAACATAGCGATGTTGAAAAGATCAAGAAAACAGTGGATCCTGTAAACAAAGACACTAAGAAAAAAGATAAGGAAAAGAAAGATCATACTGGAGGATTAATCGTTGTGGTCTTATTATTAGTCTTACTAATTCTTGCTCTCTTATTATTGATGAAACATCCAATATCATTTAAGAAAGTCAACCCACCAAAAGGAAATGATGTGGTGGAACCAATTGCTACAAACAATATTATTTATCATTCTATGCAATTCGCAAATTTCGATAATAATCAAAGCGAATATAAAGATAATAAGATTGTCAAAGGAAAAAACAATTTAAAAACACCAAAAGATTTAGGGTTAGTACCAACCAGTGATCAATACACATTTATTGGCTGGACGAGTGATGTATATCTTCCAACTGTACCACAAGATCCAACCATGATCGATCAAAACAAACTGATCAACAGTATTCAAGTCGCAGATAAAGATGTACATGTGTATGCTGTATGGTCCTATAAAGAACCATCACAGGTATTGAATCAAGATTCATGTGTATTAACATTCAATATGAATAGTGTACCTGCTGATTTATATCCGACAAAGACAAAGACATTAAAGAAGAATGAACCATATACAATTGCGTATATGCCTGAATCCATCGTTGATGGTGTCGCAGGTATTGGATGGTCAAAACAACCATATCCATTACTTCCTGCATTAGGAACTTTACCGGAAGAAATTACACAAGTGACGTTAAAAGAAGATACGACGTTGTATGCAATTTGGGGTGAAGATAATAATTTTGATGAGATTGCAGACTGTAAAGAACTCATCAAAGTGAAATATGTTTCAGAAGAAGAAAACATTACCTATAAAGAGGCAACATATATCTATTACTATGGAATGTTTGATGGTGTAAAAGTTCCACGTTTATTTGTGGAATACATTGTCCCAGAACGTGCTGGCTATCAATTCGCCGGTTGGGAATTTAAGGGTATTGATCCTAAGACAAAGAAAGAAACTCTGATTCTTTGTCAATCAGGAGAAGAAGTTCCAGTTGTGAATGCAGATCAGTATCGTGATCAACCATTAGAGCTTCGTGCAAAATGGAGTGATGGAAAAGATGTCATAGATACAAATGATAAACCAATCCCTCCAACTGGAGATCATAGCAATCGTAGTGGCTATGTGATCATCTTAGTGATTTCAGCTGCTGCCATCGTTATTCTAGGTGTTCGTGCATTTAAAAATAAAAAGAATAAATAGACATGAAAAAAGTAGGTTTGAGCATAAACCTACTTTTTTCAATACTAAGTATGTTGTTTGATATAAGCATCGATATGACGTTTCACAACGGTAAATGGGGCAGTGCCACTTTCTAATAAGGCTTCATGGAATTCTTGATCCACAAAGTCTTCGTCAAGGGCTTGCTGAGCCTGTTGTTTGAATGCGCTGATTTCTTCATAACCAACATAATAAGGCGCAAAGACTGCAGGATTTTGTTGTAGTTGTTGATACTGCAGGCGATAGGCTTCTTCCTCTAATTGGAATCCATTCTGTTCTAAGAAGGAAGCAAAGTCTTTTACACTCCAACCCTCATCATGAATGCCAATGTCTGCTAGCATAATTACATTATAGGAAGCAAGCTCATTTTCTTTTAAGCATTCTAGATAGGTTTGATCAATGTCTGGAATGTATTGGTTTGCATAAAACTGTGTATAGACAGCATAGCCTTCGGTATAAGCTAAACTATCCGCTAAGGCTTTGCGATAGTTTGAGTCAAGTTTTCCATACATATAATTAAACTGATACATATGTCCTGGGAAACCCTCGTGCGCAACGGTTTGAAACGTTGAGATACTAGATACATCACTCGATAACGGATTGACACGCAACTGACGAGGACGTGAATCATCTAGAGCAGGAATATTGAAATATGCTGCTGTTCCATTATCAGATGCAATCTCTTTATGAATATCTTTAATTTTATAATGCAAAGGCTCTCCTTTTGGAAAGTCTTGATAGAAACGTGATTCGATATGCGCTAAGATTTCCTCATACGATGTAAAAGGCGTCTTAGGCTCTGGTTTCGCGAATTCATCAAATAAAGACTCATCCTTCATCATCATGATTGCAAGCTTTCTTAAATGCTGATCATAACAATCTTTCATCATCTTTTTCACTTCACCAACTGATTTGTAGCTACCAATGTTTTGTTGCAGGATTAAAGAATAATATTCTTTCCCATGTGGAAAGTTCATCAATCCTTCTGTATTGTTCTTTGCACTCTTTAATTCCTCCATCGTTTGTATGATGGCCTCATAAGCAGGCAAGAACGATGTTTGAAAGGCATCGGATAGTTCTTGTTTGTAGGATGAAGCATTGACTAATGCAAGGGCATCGATCGATTCTTTCATACTTGCAAGGATGGCACTATTCATTCCTTGTTTCACAATGCCTTCGCAATATTCTATGACTTCGCTTAAGTCCACCATCAACAAGCCTTGTTTTGCTTGTTCTTTTGTATAATCTAGCGTTTCATCAATATATGGTTTTACATCCTTCACTAAGGTGATCAAATCTTTAACATCTTGTTCATTGCGCAATGTCCAATCTGAGAATAGTGTAGGTAACTGATGATGAATCCCCTTCATACTAGAATATAGAGATGGATAATACTCAAACTTATCATCACTTAACTTCTGATTTAATGATTCTTGGTATTCATAGATATCATAAGTATCCTGTTGTTCTTTTGTCAGGTGTGAACGCTCAAACGACTGAAATTCTTCCCATGTCGCCTTACTCTTTTTTTCTATCTCCTTAAGCTTGTCTTCATCGATTTCACCAAGGCTGACCTTGACTTTAGAAGCATCAATTCCAAACGCATTTGGATCTTCTAATAAGATGTGCATCGACACATAATCTTGCATCATGACTTCTTTAAACTGTTCTTCGATAAACGCATCAAATGCTTGTTGTGTTTCGCTGTGATCCTCTTGTTGACAACCACTTGTCATCAAAGGAAACAACAGACATAAGAAAAGAATAAAAAAACGTTTTACCTGTTTCATACGACTCCTCCCGTCTTTTTGTGTTTTCTTTAGAAACATGATAACGAAAAAAGGTTAAAAAGGCAATGAAAAATATTGCATTTTTATGACTTTTCGCAAAGAATGAAAACGTTTAACACTCTTGTTTCAAATGATGCTATAATTATGCATATGAAACGAGGTATCAACATGCAGTTAAATAAAAAAGAGATGTTCTATGAACTATGCTGGATTCTTGCTGGAAACTGTATTCTAGCCATTGGCGTCGCTTTATTTATCCTTCCTAATAATGTACTAACAGGAGGGCTTGCCGGGGTTGCGATTGCCTTAGAACCATTGATCCATATTTCCCCGGAAATTGTCATCAACGTGTTAACCGTTGGCTTCTTTATAATTGGAGCAATTATCTTAGGGAAAAAGTTTGCGATGAAAACAATCTTAAGTACCATCCTGTACCCATCTTTTCTATCGCTGTTTTCCTATTTAGTAGTCACTTACGCAGCCCCAGAAACCTTTGTGATGGATAAGTATCTCGCAACCATTTATGGTGGTGCTTTGATGGGAATTGGCGTAGGCTGTGTCTTTCGAACAGGGGCAAGTACAGGAGGAATGGACATTCCACCACTGATCATCAATAAGTACACCCACATTCCACTACCAACCCTAGTCTTACTCATCGATGCTTGTACCGTAGCCCTAGGTGCTTTTGTCTATGGATTACAAGCCGCACTAACGGGAATTCTATCCGTATGGATGAGTAGCTTCATGATAAATAAAACGTTGATGGTTGGTGGTCACAATGCGAAAAATGTCATGATTATTTCAAATCAATATAAAGAAATCAAGAATGCGATCCACGATGAATTAGAACGAGGAACAACCATTCTTGAAGCGATGGGAGGCTATTCTAATGAGAAGAAACCAGTCATCATGGTTGTTGTTGCCCAAAAACAATTACCATCATTACAACATTTGATTCATCATATTGATCCAGAAGCCTTTGTCATCGTCAGTGATACAAACGAAGTACAAGGTCTAGGATTTACATATGAAGAAGAATTATAAGGAGGCCGATTATGATACAAGAATTTAACTACCACTGTCATACAAAACGATGTGGACATGCAATAGGAGAAGATGAAGAATATGTCCTTGCTGCCATTCAACAAGGCTTTCAATACATCGGTTTTTCCGATCATGCACCCTATCGCTTCGGACATGATAAAAACGAACGCATGGATAAAGAAGAATTCGAAGAATACATACAAAGCATTCTTCACCTACAAGAAAAATATAAGGATCAAATTGAGATTCGAATCGGACTTGAATGCGAATTCTTCAAAGAACAATTAGATGAATTACTAGAGTATAAAGATCGCTTAGATTACATCATTTTAGGACAACATGAAGCAGCTCTAAGAGGCTATAGTTTCTATGAAGATAACAGTGATGAAGCGATTTTACACTATGCTGATTTAATCGAAGAAGCCTGTGATATGCACTTTCCAGATATCCTTGCACACCCTGATTTATTCATGTATGCCACTAGCAAATGGACACCTGCATGCGTTGCAGCAACACGTAAAATATGCGAAAGTGCCACACGCAACAACATTCCACTAGAAGTCAATTTAAATGGCTTACGCTATGGTAAAAAACAGATTGGCGATGAATATCGTTATACCTATCCATATCGTAAATTCTGGGAAATCGCTAGCGAGTATCCAATCAAAGTCGTCTATGGACTTGATGCACATACACCAGAAAAATATGCAGATACCGAATGTTTTAGAATTGTTCAAGATGAGATTTTAAAGGGATTGAAGTTGGATTTCATCCAACATTTAACGTTTGAAAAAAAGCTATAAAATGCCTAAAATAAAGTGTTTTAACACTTTTTTTCAAAGTTAAAAGGTGAAAAAAGCACAAAATCGTGCTTTTTTTTATACCTATTTTCACAATTGAGACAACATGAATAAAAGCATGATAAACAAGCCACTGTTATCGCTTCCAGCAAAAGATGAAAAACATTTCGCATGTGAATAAATAGAGTTTCATCACAAATAAAATGTGGTCTTTTTAGAAAAGATAGTGTAAGATGGAATGTGCAGAATGCGATTAATAAAGGGTTTGTTAAAAATTTAGAAGTTTTAAAAAGTTTTATTAAGTTTATTTTTTCTTGTTTCAAATGTTAAAAAGCAATTAAATTGGACAAGCACATTGAAATGTGCTAGACTATTTCAGGTTTCATACAAAGGGAGGAACAAAAATGAACTCAAAACGAATAAAATTCGCTTTATTCATCCTTGTTTTCGTTTTATATGGCTGTGCGAGTGGATCACGTAGTGAATCACTAGATACGAGTCGCACACAAAACTTAACAACGAATAATCCAACAGATGCTCTATCTTACGAGCCAGCGTTCAAGACGTTGGGTAGTGTAGACAAGGAAGTAGTAGCACTCACGATGATTGCGAATGATCAAGCGTCGTCTGCTATGGTTAGTTCACTGTATCAAGCAAGAAGCGTGGAAGGTGAATTACAATCTTCAAAAGTAATGAAAGATTATAGTGCTAAATTGACTGGAGAAGTCAAAAAACAAATAAAAGCAGAAAAAGCGCGCAAAGCACGTATCGAAGCAGAACGCAAACGACGTACGTTCTATCCATACACAACAACGTATGGTGTGGATTGTTATGGTTGTACAAATGTCAATGGACGTGGAGGTACAGCATCTGGTGTCGCTATTGATGCGAATTTAGGGGTAAGAATGCCAGATGGTTCTTGGCAACCAGGTATTCGCTATGGAAAATATTATATTATTGCAGCAGACTCAGAAATCCCAATGTGCTCCGTTTTAAAGATTAGTAATCACGGATTAAGTGGAGAGGGTATTTCGGTTGATCAACCATATTATGCCATCGTCTTAGATCGTGGTGGAGCGATTTATGGTTCCCACATCGATTTATATGTCGGTCTTGAATCAAACAACAATATTAGACGTGTTCAACATACAAACACAAAGGCAGAGATCATTCGCTTCGGCGGACGAAATGCAGATGGAAGTTGTGCACTATAATAACTGGTCAAATGATCAGTTTTTTTATTTTGTTTACCTTATCTTTTTGTGGTAAACTATACAGTAGGTGATTATATGAAAATCAAAGAGGTCATTGTCGTCGAAGGAAAAAACGACACAAACGTACTACAAAGCTATATGGAATGCGATACGATTGAAACACATGGTACGCATTTAGGAAAAGAAACACTTGCTCAAATTGCTCTTATGCAAAAAGAGCGAGGAGTCATTATCTTTACAGATCCAGACTATCCTGGAGAAAAGATTCGTACAACAATCAATCAGGCCATTCCAGGATGTAAGAATGCCTATATTGAAAAGAACAAAGCAAAGACAAGCAAAAAAGTAGGGGTAGAACATGCAAGCAAACAAGATATTTTGGATGCGTTAGAACATGTGTATACCTACAGTGACGATGTGCAAGAAACATTGAGCTGGGATGACTTTTTACAACTTGGTCTTACAGGAAATGAAGATTCTAGTATGCTTAGAAAAAAAGTAGCTGATCAATTGCATTTAGGAAAACCAAATGCAAAGACATTATATAAACGATTAAATATGCTTCAATTACATAAAGAAGAGATTGAAACATTGCTAGCACAATAGGAAGGAAGAATTTATGATAAAACCAATCGCAACCCCATCAAGAACAAAAGAAATCTTAGAAAAACATGATTTGTTCGCAAAGAAAAACTATGGACAAAACTTTTTAACAGAGCCAAGTGTTGTTGAAAAGATTGCTCGTCATGCCATCTTAAATGATCACTGCGTCGTTTTTGAAATCGGACCAGGAATTGGTGCCTTGACACAGTATTTATGCGAATATGCCAAAGAAGTCGTATGTTTTGAAATTGATGAGCGATTACCTGCTGTTTTAGCAGATACCCTACAAGACTACAATAATGTTTCCATTGTCCTACAAGACTTTTTAACCATCGATTTAGAAGACTGGGTGAAACGTTATAAAGACAAGGGCTATGATGTTGTCATTGCAGCTAATCTTCCTTATTACATCACAACACCAATTTTATTTAAAATCTTTGAATCCAATGCGGATATCTCAGCCATTACTGTTATGATGCAAAAAGAAGTAGCAGATCGCTTCAGTGCAAGTGTGAATACAAAAGAATACAATGCATTAAGCATTGTGACACAATATCGCTGTGATGTATCATCTGTGATGAAGGTACCAAAGAATGTCTTCAATCCAAAACCAAATGTAGACAGTGCCGTGCTACAATTCCGCTTCCATGAAAAGAAAGATATCTGTGAAGAAGATTTCTTTGAGATGGTCAAAGCATGTTTTAAACAAAGAAGAAAGACGATGTTGAATAACTTCTCTACCTATTGCGATGATAAAGAACAAGCAAAGCAAATCTTAGAGAAGGCAGGCATCGATAGTAAACGTCGTGCTGAAAGCTTAACCCTAGACGAGTTTTTACATTTATACGAGGTGATGGTGGATGAAAGAGAACGCACATGCTAAAATTAATCTAACACTAAATGTTGTTGGAAGAAAGCCAAATGGTTACCATGAATTAGATATGATCATGTTGCCACTTGAACTTTGTGATGAAGTAGAGATCGACTTTGCTGATGAGGATGTCTTTACATCGGATGATAGCTTCGTGGTGATGGATGAACATAATACCGTATGGAAAGCATGCAAACTGATGAAAGAGACGTATGAAATCAAAGAATGCTTCCGCATTCATCTTCATAAACGCATTCCTTCGCAAGCAGGCCTTGCGGGTGGTAGTGCTGATGCAGCTGCTGTGATTCGTGGTATCAATGCCTTATGTCAGTTAAATAAAAGCATTGAAGAATTAGCGCAATTAGGAAAACAGGTGGGAGCCGATGTTCCTTTCTGCGTGCTTGATCAAAGCGCACGTGTGCAAGGCATTGGAGAAATCCTAACTCCTTTTGCATGTGATTGGCAACCGCTTGTCTTATTGATTAAACCAAGCGTTGGTGTATCGACAAAAGAAGCTTTCCAAACACTTGATTTTGTGAAGTGTCCACATCCTGATGCTGCTATCATTCAAAAATTGCTTGAAACAAAGCAATATGATGAAATTTCTAAACACATCGATAACTCTTTAGAATACAGTGCTTTTAAACTTGTGCCACAAATCCAAGACATCAAACAAGACTTAGTTTCAAGAGGCTTTGAGATGGTTTTGATGTCAGGAAGTGGAAGCAGTGTATTTGCTATTACTTACGATCAAACGTTGATGGATAATACGATTTGTGACTATCAGAATAAAGATGTCTTTGTGACACAAACAACCTTTTATCAAAAGTAAGTAGAGTTCCCTTTTTGTAAGGGAATTCTTTTTTTCTAATTTGTAAGAATTTTGCCCCTTGTCAAAAAAGATTTCCTTGTTATAATAAGATTATAACGAAAGAAAAGGGGGATGAAAGTATGCCAGAAGGAACTAACAATCAGCCACATACTACACACAAAAAAGTAAGAAGAAGACGTTTTCGTTTTGCGAAACTATTAATGGTACTGACAATTTTTATCTCTTGTATATTCTTATTCCTTGCCTATGAGGAAGTTAAGGTAACATTAACACTGAAGAAAGAAATTTCAATGAGTGAAACAGAACATCTCTCTTTAAAAGAAGAGCAGAAAGATTTAGAAAAGCAAAAGAAAAACTTGGAAAATCCAGAATATGTGGCACGTTATGCTCGTGGTAAGTACATGGTAAGTAAACCGGGGGAACAAATCTTTAAATTGCCTGCAAAGAGCAATGAAGACAGTCGTAATCATGAAGACTAAAAAAGCACGTTGATCGTGCTTTTTTTATATAATAAGAATTTCAATGCGTCGGCAGAAACAAATAAAAAGAAGCTCTCTAAAATGCACAGTGGACTTAAAACAGTAAAATTCAAAATATCATGAGAACTGGGTGTTCTCATGCTGTCGTTCCTGTACTTCAATCTCTTGCTGTAAGGTCTAGGTTTCCGCTTCCAACTGCTTCTGTTCTGCCTCGTAACTCTGGCTCATCATGTCGAACCGCTCATCGCTGAGCCGTCCTGCGGCGTTGTCCTCATAGATCTTGATGAACAGCCGCTTCA
>SAMEA104404100__coassemble_1036_pt1 | contig 27222 bp, 23 predicted proteins | sample SAMEA104404100__metabat2_high_PE_039 | metagenome-assembled genome bin SAMEA104404100 (sample SAMEA104404100) | Balaenoptera acutorostrata | reverse complement strand
AAATTCACCCGTAAATACTAGGTTTGTCAACCACACGATTGTAGATTATTAGAATGATTTTTATAAAAAAGCTTGAATATTGTGTAAAATTTGGTATAATAATTAAGCAAGTTAACAAATGACTCCTTAGCTCAGATGGCAGAGCAACTGACTCTTAATCAGTGGGTCCAGGGTTCGATTCCCTGAGGGGTCACCATTTTTATATAGAAACAGTCGTTGGACTGTTTTTTTTATTATATTCAGAAGAAAACTCAGAATATCAAGAACGATACTCTGAGTTTTTGTTTATACATTGTATTGTTTGAATATAGAAAACCATTGATCAAACAATGCTTCTTCTTTGATGGAGCGATTTGCGTTGCTTGTGCTCGGTAGATAATAGACAGCAACAGGCAACTGTTTGAAATGTCTGCATAATAAATCATAGCTTTTTTTACCGTTGCATACAATTGCTTGAATGCTTGGATATTGCTTGATCATATCATCAATGGGATTCACTACTTCTTTTCGAATGGCGGAGTCTAAACTTCCCTCTCGCTCACAGCTTGCAATGACATCCCATAATAAGATTTGATGGTTGTATAAGATTTCTTTTTTCTCATCATAGGAAGCAATGGGCATTTGAAAGTATTGATGTAGAATCTTCCAAAAGCGATTGTGCTTAAAGCCATAATATTCTTGTTTTTCTAGTGATGTGACACTTGGCATGGAGCCTAGTACCATCAAGACTGGATGACTTGGAATAATGGGTTGAAATCCTTCTAGCAAACAGCTTCTCCTAATAAGTCATGTGGAAGTGCATCGGTGATTTTAACATTGACAAATGTTCCATATTCTAATGGTTTTTCACTTGTGAAGATCACGATACCATCAACTTCATCTGGTGCAGAGTTTGCCCCACGTCCACGATATTTACCAGTTAATCCATCTTGTGCTTCTACTAATACTTCCATGGTTGTTCCAATGCGTTTGCGGTTGTTTTCTAATGAGATTTCAATTTGACGTTCCATTAATATATTTAAACGACGTTGTTTTTCTTCTTCGCTTACATCTTGTACCATATCATAAGCAGGTGTATCTTCTTCTGGTGAATAAGTGAAGGCACCCACACGATCCCAGTGAACATCTTCAACAAATTGCATCAATTCATCAAAGTCTTCTTGTGTTTCAGATGGGAAACCAATGATGAATGTTGTACGTAATGTAGGATCTTCAAATGTTTCACGAATCTTTTTGATTAATTTTAAGACATCTTCTTTTTTACCACGACGATTCATTGCTTCTAACATACGATCATTTGCATGTTGCATTGGAATATCGAAATAAGGAAGCACTTTTGGTAATTTTGCCATACCTTCAATTAATTCTTCATCGATTTCATCTGGATACATATAAAGAATACGAATCCAATGGAATCCTTCAATTTCATGTACTTGTTTTAATAGATCTAATAATGCACGTCTTCCGTATAAATCAATACCATATTTTGTTGTATCTTGTGCGATCAACACTAATTCTTTGACACCTGTAGCAGCTAATTCTTTTGCTTCGGCAACAATTTCTTCCATTGGGAATGTGACATTTCCTCCACGAATTAAAGGAATTGCGCAATATGTACAACGATTGCTGCAACCTTCGGCAATTTTTAAATACGCAGTCCATGGTTTACTTGATACTAAACGTTCACACTTACCATATGAAACAATGGAATCTCCACCTAATAACTCTTGAAGTTTTTCATGTAGATGAGGATATTCACGAATACTGATGACTGCATCAATTTCTGGAATTTCTGTTTCTAATACTTCTTTATAACGTTGTGCTAAACAACCAACCACGATTAATTTTTCACAGTTTTCTTTTTTATATTCTGCCATTTTAAAGATGGTTGCAATGGCTTCTTCTTTTGCGGGATTGATAAATCCACATGTATTAATAATAATTGCTTGGGCTTTTGCTGGATCAGAGACTAATTCATGTCCACCAGACTTTAACATACCCATCATTTTTTCACTATCAACTAAATTCTTACTACAACCTAATGAAATAAAACCAACCTTCATACGTTACTCCTTTTCCTCTATTTTTTTATTTTTAATTCTTTCAATAATGATACCGTAAGGTGCATGTAAGTGATTGCTCAAGCGAACATAAAGCACATTGAATTCATGTGCGCTTAAGGTCTTGCACCAAGTATCAAAATACTTGCTTTCCTCTTTACCTGCATCATGCCCAGGGTAAACAACCAGAACTAAAATACCTTTTTTTCTAAGCATGGACAATGCCTCTTCAACAGCTACTTTACTTGTTTCAAGCAAGGTTGTGATCGTTGGATCACCTTGTGGCAAATAGCCAAAGTTAAACATGCCAATGTCGAATGCTTTTATATATTGTTTACAATGTTGATGGCCATCCAGAATGAAAGTGACTTTCTCTTGTTTTTGCGCAGCAGCCACTTTTTCTTCACAAATCGCTATTGCTTCTTTTTGAATATCAAATCCATAAACATGAGCAATTTTATATTGATTTGCAAAAAACATCAAGTCATTTCCTTGCCCAAGTGTAAAATCAACAGCTATGCTATCTTCATGAAGATATGTAAGAATAAAATCATGCATCATATCAACTATCTTTTTCATATTCTCACCTTTTTCCTGAATGTCTTCATTATATACTATATTTTCATTTAAGAAAAGATTGAAAAAAAGGAATTCTTTCAATCTATCATTTCTCTTTCCTTTTGAGTATTATATAATTATTTTAAAGGAGAAAGCATTATGTATAAACAATTACCACAATCTATTCAATCGATTTTACAAATCCTTGAAAGCCACCATGAAGAGGCTTTTTTAGTGGGAGGATGTGTACGTGATTTCTTTTTACATCGCAAGATTCATGATTTTGACATTGCCACATCCGCAAAACCTGAAACGACCATGCATATCTTTCAAGAACATGGCTATCATGTGATTCCTACTGGAATCAAACATGGCACCATCACCATTCATTGCGATGATCAAGATGTCGAAGTAACAACATATCGCATTGAAAGTAAATATGTCGATCATCGTCATCCAACACATGTCGCATTCACAAAGAATCTAAAAGAAGACTTACATCGTCGTGATCTTACTATCAATGCGATTGCCTATCATCCAAAGACTGGATTCTATGATCCCTTTGGCGGACAACTAGATTTAGCCAGAAAACAAATTCGTTGTGTCGGTGATGCGACTTGTCGTTTTGAAGAAGATGCCTTACGTATCTTACGTGCCATTCGCTTTCAATGTCAATTAGGTTTTCAGCTTGATGATGCTTGTAAAGAAGCAATTATAGAAAAATCATCCTTACTATCTTATATTTCAAAAGAGAGAATTCGTGATGAATTCAATAAAATATTAAGTTCGAATCGCACCAACACTCTACAACTCTTGCATGATTTAAACGTATTAGAGAAAATCTTGCCTGGATATTCCATCATTTACCAATATCCTCAAAAGACACCTTGGCATTGTTATGATGTGTTTACGCATACCGATGTTGCCTTAAATCATAGCATGGATGCTCCCTTGATTTTAAAGTTAGCCCTTGTCTTTCATGACTTAGGCAAGCCAAGCTGTGAGACATTCGACAACAATGGGATTGCTCATTATAAACGCCATGCCATCGTAAGTGAACAACTCGCTTTACAATTTTTAAAACTATTGAAGTATGATAATAAAACCATCCATCAAGTATGCTTATTAATTCGCTATCATGATTGGTATGTACATGAAAAACGTTCTTGTATGCGTCGTTACTTAGCCTTATTTGAAGAAGATTATGATCTTGCATTCTTAGGTCTGCAGATGCAATTAGCTGATGATTATGCAAAAGATTTAACCAAAGTAACAGACAAGATTGCAACCATTGAAACATGCATCCAAATCCTACATGATATACAAAACGAAAAGGATATGGTTTTTCGTAAAGAGTTAGCCATCAACGGAAATGATGTGAAAGCATTACAAATCTATGGGAAAGAAATCAAAGATAGTCTTGGCGCTGCCTACTTATGGGTATTAGAAGATCCAAAGCGAAATCAAAAAGAACAATTACGATCCTATCTGATCAATCGACGTAAATAAAAGATGCTCGCGCATCTTTTTTATTGTTTTGATTGTTTATAAGCAATTGCCGTATTTGCTGTTTTAACAAACATATCCATCGTTTTGATTGGATAAAGACCAGCCGCTGTTTCTCCTGTTAGCATAATACTAGAAGCACCTTCCATAACCGCGTAGAAGATATCACTGACTTCTGCCCTTGTTGGCACAGGATTTCGCATCATGGAATCTAGCATTTGTGTCACAACCATATAGGGTTTGTTGTTTTTCTTGCATAGGTCTTGAATATGACTTGATACAGCTGGCAATTCATAAATTGGCATGGAATTTCCTAAATCCCCACGTGCAATGACGATTTCATCACAATAGGGAAACATTTCTTCTAAGTGTTTCACACCAGAAATATTTTCAATCTTTGCATACACTTGTAAGCCTTCAATACCATGTTCTTTCAAGGTATCTTGAATAACCATCAAATCTTTTGCATTTCTGACAAATGGTTGCATAATACCAGTCACTCCATAGTCCTTCGCAATTTTTAGGTTTTCAATATCACTTTGTGTCAGTGTTGGCATATCGATATTTTTTGATTCAATCGATAGCGATTTCTTAGATGTTAAAATACCTCCGTGAATCACGGTACAAATAGCAGATTGCTCTTTGAGTTCTTTTACTTCAAGCAAGAATTTACCATCATCTAATAAAATGTGATCATGAACTTCTAAATAATCAAAGATGATATCTGGCACTGGTATATCTTCTCCTAAAATCACATCTTTTGATACAGGTAATTCTAGCGGAATCGTTAAGTCTTTAATGCGTAATTCAGGTCCTCGCATATCAATTAAGATCTTTGGTTCAACGTTTGCTAAAGCGCTTGTTTTTTTCACCATATCAATCCAATCTTTACAATCTTTTAGATTCATATGAGATAGATTAATACGAATTCCTGTCATTCCGCTTAAAAACATTTGATATAATGTATTTTCATGTGCACAACTTGGTCCTAATGTTCCAAATATGTCAAGCATTGTCATCGTCTCCTTTTTTAATCGTATCTATTATAACAAAGCTAGTTACAAAAAAATAGGCTAAAAAAAACAGATGTCACATTCACATCTGTTTCACATATTATTTATAATGATAAATTTGAATTAATTGCTCTGCACAGCGAAGACCATCAATGGCTGCTGACACAATTCCGCCTGCATATCCTGCTCCTTCACCACAAGGATAAACACCTTCCACTTGTAAAGCACTACATGTCATACGCTCTCTCATAATACGCACAGGAGAACTACTTCTTGTTTCTACCCCGGTTAAGATAGCATCAGGATAAGAGAATCCTTTTAGTTTTTGATTTAGACCAACAATAGCTTCTTCCATTGCATCGGTAATATAACTTGGTAAAACAAGATGTAAATCTGTTAAAGTTACTCCTCGCTCATACGTTGGTTTTACACTTCTAAATGCAGTCGATGGAACATGATTTAGGAAATCAGATACCAATTGTGCGGGTGCTTTGTAGTTGCTACCCCCTACAACAAATGCTTTTCGTTCTAATTCTTCTTGATAAGCGATTGCTGATTCTGCATCCATACCATAATCACTAGGACGAATTTGAACAAGTAAAGCACTATTTGCATTTTGTCCATCACGGGCATGTTCACTCATTCCATTCACAACCACACCATTGCTCATGGATGTACTTGGTACGACATATCCACCTGGGCACATACAGAACGTATGAACACCACGACCATTGCTTGCTGCAAAGGTTAAGCGATATTCCGCATTTTTTAATTTTGGATGATGTGCAAATTCTTTATATTGCGCTTCATTGATCAACTCTTGTGGATGTTCAATACGAGCACCAATAGCATAGGCTTTTGGTTCAATCACAAAGCCTTTTTTCATCAACATACGATAGGTATCACGAGCACTATGACCAATTGCTAAGATTAATTGCTCACAAGGAATGACTTCTTCATTTGCACGAATCGCAACAAGTGCTTGCTTTTCAATAAAGACTTCTTCTAAACAAGTATTAAAGCGTACTTCACCACCTAAGGCGATAATTTCTTTACGCATGCGCTTAACGATGTTTCTTAGTAAGTCCGTACCAATATGTGGATGAGCTGCATATAAAATATCTTCCGGTGCACCAAAACGAACAAACTCTTCTAACACTTTACGAATTCTTGTATCTTTTACTCTCGTTGTCAGTTTTCCATCACTGAAAGTACCAGCACCACCTTCTCCAAATTGCACATTGCTGTTTGGATTTAGAATACCCTCTTTCCAAAATTTTTCAACGCTTGCTACACGTTCTTCCACACATTCCCCACGTTCTAATACCAATGGTTCATAGCCTAATTGTGCAAGTAACAATGCCGCAAACATACCTGCAGGTCCAAAGCCTACAACGACAGGACGATGGGCTAATCCAACACAACCTTTGGTTGGTAGATGATAGCTTTCATCTGGTGTTTTCACAACATCTTTTTTAAAGTGTTTTAATAGTTCTGCTTCATTTTTAACCTTACAATCAACACAATAAGAAAATTGCATATGTCGAGGTCTTGCATCGAATGTTTCACGATGAATACGATAAGATAGTAGATCTTCTTTTGCGATATGTAATTTTTTAATAATTTTATTTGGGATACAAGCAAGATCCTCATCTAAAGAAAGATGTATTTGTTGAATACGAATCATTTCCATTCTCCTTTTACTTAAGCATATAAATGTTTAAATACAGACACTTTCGTCGATAACCAATATAAAACACTCGTAAAGATTAGTGTTAAGATGCATGATAATGCGTAACATAAAGCCGAGTTCATTGCCGGAAAGACTAGTAATAAAGCAGTCACGACCATAATATGAGCTACATAAATTAATGTTGATTCAATACGCATCACTTTATAACAAGCACGTTTACGTAAACGAAGTGCAAGTAAATAATTGAATAAGAATGCAACACATGGAAGCAACATCAAATACATACTAGACATATCATTGATGAAGCCAAATTTACGTAATAAACTACATTCTGCAAACAAACAAGCAAGGGAAATCAAAAAACCAACGCCTGGAATCATAGCACTTGATGAAACAAAACGATGACGTTTCACAAGTGCTGCACCTAGAGCAACAAAGATAGTTCCAAAGAATAAGCCATTGCGTGTTGTCACAAAGATTGCTTGATAGTTATGAAAGATACTTGAAACAACAGGAATATCTGTAAGAACACTTGGATAAATATTTCCAATCATTCCAATGATATATAAGACGAAACCAATGACAAGTGTCGTTGTCATTGAAAAATAACGTCGTAAGAAATATACAAAACAAACAGCGAAGATTAAAGATGGTAAAAACCACAAGTGATAATAACTTCCTGTTAAGAAGAAATCTCGTATATAACGAACAATTGTCATGATGGAAAAACCATCTTGACGAATCAATAGATAATTAAATGGCAAATATAAAATTGACCAAATAAGATACAACTTAAAGATTCTAAATACATACGATTTTAACATCTGAATGTGAGCATAATCATTCCATTCATGTCCATCATCAAATTTCACAAAGAATAAAAATCCTGAAATTGTGAAGAACAATGGAACTGCAAGACGAGCCAATACTTGAACAAATGCGAAATTCACATCCAAATTACCATCAATAAATGGTTGAACATGAATAGCAATGACAAAAAAAGCACTGATGAATTTTGCAATATCAATAGCATAATAATTCTTTCTTTCCATTTTTCTACCTTCTTCTAACCTAAAAATAGCCAAAACGGCTATTTATAAATTCTAGGGACACGACTTGTAATCCAACAAAAAGTTTCATTATTGATTGTTTTCGCTAAGCGAGATAACTCATCAACATACAATGTTTCTCCTTCATCCGTACCAAATAAAGTCACAACATCGCCTTCTTTTACATCATCAATACCAGTCACATCAATCATTAATTGATCCATACAAACATTGCCAATAATCGTTGCACGTTTTCCATGAATCAGCACTTGTGCTCCTTTATTAGAAACACTTCTAGGATATCCATCTGCATAGCCAATAGAAACTGTCGCTACTTTCGTAATTCCTTTACTAATAAAGTGACGACCATAACTTACACTGACATTTTCTTGAATGGTCTTTACTAATGACACATTCGCTTTTAATTGCATAATAGGAATAAAATCAGGTTTTGTGATTGTTTCTACAGCATTGTCACTTGTAGCACCAAGGAATAATAACCCTGGTCTTACATAATCATATTCAAGTTCTGGATAGTTTAAAATACCATAACTATTTTGAAGATGCTTAATACCCGGTTCGATACCGGCATCTTTTAAATCTTGTAAAACACGATTATACATCTTCACTTGTTGATCCGTATAAGCTTTGTTTTCTTCATCTAGTTCATCACTCACACTAAAATGAGAGAAAATACCTTCTACTGATAAGTAAGGCAATTGATAGATTGCTTTCACTTCATCAATATGGTATTCATGTTCTTGACAAATAACGCCTAAACGTGACATTCCTGTATCAACTTTCACATGTCCCTTCATCTTTACATCATGTTCTTTGCACCAAGCATTTGCTTTTTGTGCATAATCATAAGATAAAAATGTCTGAATCAAGTCGTTTTCAATAATATGATGAAAATGAATCGGAGGCGTATATCCAAGAATAAGAATTGGGTCTTCAATTCCGTTTTCGCGTAAATGCAATGCTTCATCTACACTACTTACACCAAAGAAATCTACGCCACATCTCTTTAGCTCTTTTGCACATGCTACATCACCATGACCATATGAATTTGCTTTGACAATTGCCATAATTTTAGTCTTCTTATGCAACAATTTTTCAATTTCTTTCACATTGTGAGCAATCTTTGTCAGATCAATCTCAAGCCATGCTCTAGTTTTACTCATTAGCATGCATTTCACCTCTTTTACTCATTATCTTGTTAACGCTAATTGGATTAATTTATCTAATAAATCAGGGAATTCAATTCCTGCTTCTTTCATCATGCTTGGGTAGCGAGAAGTATCTGTAAATCCTGGAATTGTATTTACTTCGTTGATGACGATTGTGTTTTCTTTTGTCACAAACATGTCAACACGAGTCATTCCTTTACAGTTTAATGCACGGTATGCACGTAGGGCTAAACTTCTTGCATAGTCAAATAATTCTTTGCTAATACGAGCAGGACAATAGATGTTTGAATCTACCATTTGATACTTTCCTTCGAAATCAAAGAATGGTGCAGCTGTTTCAATTTCATCAACGCTTCCTGCAAATAATTCTTTATTTCCCATAACAGCACAACCGATTTCAAATCCTTCGATTGTTGTTTCAAGGATGACTTTTCCACGACCATCATGGAAGAATGCATCTTTCATACCTTCTGCAAAATCGCTTGCATTGTCCACGCGGTGGATACCAAAGCTACTTCCTGCATTTGCTGGTTTAATGAAGATTGGTAAACCTAATTTTGCTTTTGCTTCTTCAAAAATAGCTGCAAAGTTCATATCTTTATCTTCATAAATACACATATAAGGTGCACATGGAATATCGGCACGATCTAATACGATATGTGTCATTTCTTTATCCATACAAATTGCACTACTCATGTGATCACATCCAACATATGGGATACCACTTAATTCAAATAACCCTTGAATCGTTCCATCTTCCCCGTTTTTACCATGTAATACTGGGAAAATGCAATCGACTTCAACTAATTCATAAGATCCTTCTTTTGTTAGTTTTAAGAATCCTTTTTGAGCTGTTGAACAAGATAAGACACAAGGAGTCACATTGCCATTCATCCATGTATCATGTTCAATTGCATCAACATCTCCATCATATGCAAACCATTCCCCATCTTTACTAATTCCAATATAAGTAAGTTCATAAAGATCTTTGTGTAATGAGCGGATTAAACTTGCCGCAGAGTGTAAAGATACTGGGTATTCACTTGATTTACCACCAAAAATGACTGCTAATCTTAATTTTTTCATTCTTATTCCTCTTCTACTTTCTTCACTAATGCATCTACTACTTCATCTAATTTCATACCTCTACTACCCTTGATCAACATCATTGCTTTTTTATGTTCAAACGGGCGTAAGTATGTCAATAATTCTTCTTTATCTTGAACATGTTTAATTTTCACATCGCTTAAATTATTCCATGCTCCCTGGCAAATATAACGTGCCATATCACCAATGGTGTACACTTCATTTAAATGATAATTCTTTAAATCTTTTCCTAGTGTATAGTGAATCATATCACTTGTATCTCCAAGTTCTAACATATCCCCTAATACAGCCACTTTATAATCATAGTCAAATTCTTCCATCGTATCTAAAGCAGCCAATGCACTTTGTGGATTGGATTTATAAGAGTCATTTAAAATTAAACAGTCTCCAAAATCAACCAATTCATTTCTTAGACCTGTTTTTTCGATTTCTAAGAATCCTTTTCGAATATTTTCATCTGATACAAACAATGCTTTCGCAGCCAAATAAGCAGCTGTTGCATTCATTGCTTGGTGTTTACCAATCATATCTAATTGATAAGATGGTGTACTATCATTGATTCTAAATTTAATTCCTTCACGTTTTTGAATCACGCTAGAAATGACATAATCATTTCTTTCATCCATACCAAATGTTTTGATATGAATACTTCCAAGAATTTGTTTTTCGACGACTGCATCACGTAACAAAGCTTGATCCCCATTATAAATGAAGACACCTTGCTCTTTTAACCCTTCTACAATTTCTAATTTCGCTCTTGCGATATTTTCCATTGTACCTAAGTTTTCTAAGTGCGCAGTACCAACGTTAGAAATGATGGCAATATCTGGCCTTACCATCTCTGTTAAAAAAGATAATTCTTTTAGATTTTCCATACCCATTTCAACAACAGCTGCTTCACAATCTTCATCAAGGCTTAATAATGTTAGTGGAACACCAATTTCATTGTTAAAGTTACCAAGTGTTTTTTGTGTGCGATATGTCGTTTTTAGCACGGCTGCTAAAATATCTTTTGTACTCGTCTTTCCATTACTTCCTGTAATACCAACGACTTTCATATGTAATTGCTTACGATAGACACGAGCAAGTTGTTGTAAAGCTTTTGTTGTATCTTCAACTAAGATCACAACAACATCCTTTGGTGGATTTGCTTCTTTTCTTTCCCATAAAACTGCTTTTGCCCCATTTTCAATCGCTTGTTTCACATAATCGTGACCGTTGTTGTTTGCACCATGGATTGGAATATATAAATTTCCTTCCTGAACTTTTCTTGAGTCAATGCAAACTCCCTTAATTTTTTCTTCTATATCACTATTCTCAATATAATCCGCATCCAACATACGAATAATTGCATCAATTGAACGAATGATCATACTTTCAACATCCTTTCCCATAAAAGATTATCTTCATCTTAAAGTGTTATCTTTCCGCATTTTATTATAGCATAACCACTTATGCAATAGGCAAAAATTTTTCGATTTTCCTTACATTTCGTTAAGATTTCTATTTTCTTTTTATTAGAGCGCTTACAAAACAAATGTGTAGAAAAGTCCATTATTTAAAACATAAAAAAAGGAGCAAAAGCGCTCCTATATTCAATCCGAATTCTTATAATTCTTCTAAGAATTCTTTTAAGAATGTATAAGTACGATCAAAACTTTCTAGGTTTAAACGTTCTTGTGGTGTATGGATATCAAACATGATTGGTCCCATCGTAACAATTTCCATATCTGGCACTAATTTTTTAAAGACACCACATTCAAGTCCACCATGGACAGCAACTAGTTCTAATTCTTGGTTGTATAGACGTTTGCAGACACGTTTTAACACTTCACGCAATTCGCTATTCTCATCATAACTCCATGCAGGATAACGAGCTTCATGACTTGTTTCAAAGCCAAATGTTTCTCCTAATACATCAACAACATTTGCTTGATCATCAACATAAGATTCTAATGCACCACGTAAAGACATATTGATCATCACATCGTCTTTGCAATGAATCACTGCAAGGTTGCTACTAGCAGTACTTAAGCCTTCAATGCTCATGCTATGATGATGCAGTCCATCAGGAACACACATCATAAAACGAATGATATTTTCACTATCTTCGATTGACATGACTTCTTCTACTTCACAAGGAGTCAATGTGACACAAACACCGGCATCACTAAATTCATATTCTTTTTTAAAGATTGCTTCTAATTCTTTTACTTTTGCTTCTAATTTTTCATATGGAGCATCGCTTGCAAACACAGCAGTGGATTCTCTTGGAATTGCATTATCTTTGTCTCCACCTTCAAAATCATGTAATTGAATATCAAATTTTTGATTTAATTCAAATAAGATACGAGCTACTAAGCGATTTGCATTTCCTCTTTCTTTATCGATTTCACCGCCGCTATGACCACCTTTTAAGCCTTTGACATCAACTCGATAGCCAGCCTCACTACAAGGTGCTTGGATGTTTGGCTTTGTTAGAATGACATTCATTCCACCAGCACTTGACATACAAGATAGGGTTTCTCCGCCATCATCAAGGTTAATCATACGCTTTGCATGCAGTTGCTCTTTTTTAAGAGCTAGTGCACCAAATAAACCAACTTCTTCTTGAACGGTAAAGATACATTCAAGCATTGGGTGTTTTGCTTGGTCGTCATCTAATAAAGACAACATATAAGCAACACCAACGCCATCATCAGCACCAAGTGTTGTCCCTGTTGCTTTTAAATACCCATCTTCAATGCGTAATTGTAACGCATCTGTTTCAAAATTAAAATCAACATCACGATTTTTTTCACAGACCATATCCATATGTGCTTGTAAAATCACAGGTTCATGATCTTCATAACCTGCACTCGCTGGTTTACGAATAATCACATTATTTTTTTCATCACGTTCATAATCAAAGTGATGTGCTTTCGCAAATTCTTCTACATATGCACTATACGCTTCTTCATGAAAAGATCCATGAGGGATTCTTGTCATTTCTTCAAAAAAGCGTTGATGTGCGATTTCTTGATTTAAGACATGTTTCATCATTAAATACCTCCTATATTGTTGGAATTATTGTATCACAAAATGTACAAAATAAAATCTCATTCGCCTTGGTAAATACAATTTTTCATAAGAAAAGAAGGACTTGCCTTTATCAGCTCATCCTTCTAATCGATTATTTCGCAATTTTTACTTTTGTCCAGTAATGTGACAAGATCTTCTTCACTTCATCATTGAATTCAAAAATTTCATCATTCTTATATCCTACACGTGGAACATAAGCCGCATTTCCATAGAATAATCCATCTGGTGAACTTAATTCATCTAAGACTTCTTGGTTGCTTGAAGCAAAGCCAACATAAATGGAATTCTTCTTGCTTTGTTCATAATCTAGAATAAAGTTAATATATTCATTTGCTAATTTTGGATTTTTTGCATTTGCTGGAATTACCATGGCATCACTCCATAAGTTCGTTCCCTCTTTTGGCATGTAATAGTCCATATCTTCATTTTCACTTAAGATATAAGTAGCATCTCCACTATAGACCATCGCAATGTCTTTGTTCCCATTGACCATCGCATCGATGACTTCATCGGTCACGATTTCAGGTTCTAATGTTTGTACAGAATTTACTAACCAATCATAAGCTTCACGCAATTGATCAGGATTGCTCGTATTCATAGAGTAGCCAAGTGCTTTTAAAGCAATCATGAACGCATCACGTTCTGAATCATACATATAAATACGACCCTTGTATTTTTCATCTTGGAAGATAGAGAATCCTTGTTCTTCTACATCTTTTCGATCAACTGTTTTCGTATTATAAACTAAACCAACCGTACCCCAGAAATAAGGAGCAGAATAGGTATTTTGTGGATCATATTTTAAACCTTTTACACCTTCCGCAAGATTTTCAAGATTTGGTACCATACTCTTATCTAATGGTTGCAATAAATCTTCTTTTAGCATACGTTCAATCATATAATCACTTGGTACTAATACATCATAGGCTTCTCCACTTTGAATCTTTGTATACATCAATTCGTTCGAATCAAACATATCATAAACAACTTTGACACCGAACTTTTGTTCAAACTCTTCATTAATAGAAGGATCCATGTATTCTCCCCAACTATAAACTTTTAAGACATCACTACCATATTTCGCAATCGCATCTTGAGGATTGTTGTTTGATACTCCACCTTTTAAATAGAATAAAGTTCCAGCTATTAACATCGTAAAGCAAGTACCAACAATGACAAAGGTACGATTTGAGATTGGTCTTCCTTGTTTTTGACGTTTTTCTTTAATAATCGGCATCACATTGACGAAGATCAACGTAATCGTAATCATGACAACAATCAATGTTGATAAGGCATTGATACTTGGATTGATACGTTTGCTCATGGTCCAAACTAATGTCGAAATGTTTTTAACACCATCACCAGTAACGAAATAAGAAATGATGAAATCATCAAAAGACATGGTAAAAGCAATTAAAGCACCACTAACAATTCCAGGCATGATTTGAGGTACAATGACTTTTGTCATCGCTTGAAAAGGGGTTGCTCCTAAATCCATCGCCGCTTCCGCAAGGTTTTTGTCAAGACTTCTAAGTTTTGGCATAACCGACAAAATGACATACGGCGTACAGAAAGCAATATGGGCAAGCAACATTGTCAAGAATCCTTTTTCAATATGCAAGGACACATAGAATAACATCAAGCCAACAGCTGTTACGATTTCAGGGTTCATAATTGGCAAGTCATTAATCTGTTGCACAATCTCACGAATAATACGTTTTGATTTTGATAGACCAATGGCTGTAATGGTACCAACAATAGTTGATACAAAGGTAGCAATCACAGCTGTGATCAATGTATAATAGATAGCTTCTAGCATATTACGATCATGGAACATCTTGACATACCATTGTGTACTAAAGCCATCAAAACTACTTAATGAACGACTTGAGTTAAAAGAGAAAATTAACATATAAAGGATTGGAAAATAGAAGAAGATCATGATCAAGGCTAAGATCAGACGACGAGTAAACTTTTTATTTTTCATAACTAGTTACCTCCTCGTTTGCTTCTTACAGTGTCGTCTCCTTTATCTAGACGACGCGTAATATACATACTAATCATGATGATGATGGCCATTATCATGCTGATGGCACTACCAAAGTTCCACTCACCTACCGTGATAAATTGATTTTCGATAACGTTACCAATCAACATGTAGCCTCCACCACCCATTAATTTTGGAATGACAAAGCTTGAGACAGCCGGCAAGAATACTAGGGTAATTCCCGTAACTACTCCTGGCAATGATAATGGAAGGGTAATGTTTAAGAAACGTTGCACGCGATTCGCACCTAAATCATTAGCTGCTTCTAATAATGATTTATCCATCTTCGCTAATGAACTTTCAATTTGTAAAATCATAAATGGAATAAAGTTATAAACCATTCCTAAAACTACAGAGAAGTCCGTATAAAGTAGTTTTAATGGATCAATGCCAAAATAGCCTAAAATAGAATTGACCAATCCATTGTCAGCTAAAATTCCAATCCAAGCATAAGTACGAACCAACATGTTAATCCACATTGGTAATGTCACTAATAATATTAATAAATTACGAACATTTGGTTTACATTGACTAATTGCATAAGCAACAGGATAGCCAAGTAAGACACATAAAACCGTTGTTACAAACGCAATCCTTAAAGATAGCCAAAGTGTTCTTAAGAAATCTGGGTCTGTAAAGAACTTTTGGAAATGATCAAATGTAAATTGTAAGGATACAACATCATTCCCTTGTTTGGTGAATGCATAGAATACAATCATCAACATTGGAACTACTAACATGATGACCATCCAAATAATATAAGGAATTGTTAATCGTTTAAATGTTTTCATTTTAATATCCCATCTTACTCATAACATGGATATCTTCTGGATAGAAGGCTAGACCCACTTCTGCACCTTCTTCTGCAATATCCGTTGTATGTACTTTTAATTCACGTCCCTGTGTACTAAATGTCACTGGATACGTTCCTGCAACGATATGGTCTGGATCAAAGTCATATTCAACATTTGAGATTTCAACATCACTTTCATCACTTAATTTCCAACTCTGTGCATTTGCCCATGTTTTTAAATCCGTATCTAAGGCAGCACTTTCTTTGATTTCATCCACTGTTTTAAAGAAGTTGAACGCAGCAATTGCTTCATTTGCTTTTGGATTTTCAACATAAGCCTGTTGCACAACAAAGACATCAATCGTAACACTTGTTCCACTATTAGTTGTAAAGGTTACAGGATAAGTACCAATTTCTTCTTTGATATCATATTCAATCTTAGAAATAGAAATGAATTCATCACTTGCAATTTCCCATGCTTGTGCATCGGCACGCGCAATGATTTCTGCATCATTTAATTCTTTCACATCTTCAATATCAACATAGAAATCGTTAGCACTAATTTTTTCTGTCGCATCGGTAGACACGATATCATGTTCTTTCGTTACTTGCATGTTTACTGTAACCGTTGTTCCTGGTACTGTTTCCACCATGATTTCATAGTGAACACCTTTAAATAACACGCTTTTTACAAGTCCTGTTAATTTTCCATCTTCTTCTTTGACAATGTCTAAGTCTTCTGGACGAATGACAACATCGACTGCTTCGTTTTCTTTGAATCCAAAGTCAACACAATCAAAGACAATATCATCAAATTGCACTTTATAATCTTCTAACATCTTACCTGGAATAATATTACTTTCTCCAATAAAGCTTGCGACATAACGGTTTTCAGGTTCGTTATAAATATCGGTAGGAGAACCAACTTGTTGAATTTCTCCATCTTTCATAATGACGATTTTATCTGACATCGTCAACGCTTCTTCTTGGTCATGCGTAACATAAATAAAGGTAATTCCTACTTCTTGTTGAATTTTCTTTAATTCATATTGCATTTCTTTTCTAAGTTTTAAATCAAGTGCACCTAATGGCTCATCTAATAATAATACCTTTGGTTCATTTACTAAGGCACGAGCAATCGCAATACGCTGTTGTTGCCCGCCAGAAAGTAAGGTAACATCTTTATCTTCAAATCCCTCAAGATTGATCAATTTTAACATCTTCATCACTTTTTGTTCAATGACGTCCTTACTCATCTTTTTAATTTTCAAACCAAAAGCGATATTATCATATACATTCATATGAGGGAATAGTGCATACTTTTGGAAGACTGTATTTAATTCCCTTTTATAAGGAGGTAATTGTGCAATATCTATACCATCAAAAATCACATGACCTTCACTTGCATCAATAAAGCCACCTAAAATACGTAACAATGTTGTTTTCCCACAACCACTAGGACCTAATAAGGTAACAAATTCATTTTCATAAATATCTAAGTTGATTCCCTTTAATACTAATTGACCATCAAAGTCTTTGACGATATTTTGAAACTGAATTAACTTTTTCTTTTCCATTTCCATCTTTTTTTACCTCTCCTTTTAAAATAATGGTGGTGTTGTAATCCACAATACCTTTGCATCTTGTTTTCCTTCATTATATAAATAATGAGACTGCTTACCAGAAAAGTAGAAGGTTTCTCCTTGCTTCACATGGTAAGTATCGTTTCCATATATAATTGAAATTTTACCATGAATCACATAGCCAAACTCTTCTCCATCATGAGGTTGTAGTACCATGCTTCTTCCATTTGGAAATAAGTCTAATAAAATAGGTTCCATCTCATTTTTCTGTGCATTTGGTACAATCCAATGAATGCGATAATTCTTATGTTCATCAATAAAATAATCATCTTTTGTAAAGACTACTTTTGTTTCTATGCTCTCTTTAAAAAAAGATGCTAAATCAGTCCCTAACGCTTCTAAAATATCTTCTAATGTAGAAACTGAAGGTGACGTTAGGTTTCGTTCCACTTGCGATAAAAAGCCTTTTGTTAATTCACTACGACTTGCTAATTCTTCGAGTGTTAACGCATTTTGCGTTCGCAAAGCCTTAATTTTTGCACCTATGTCCATGCGTCCTCCTTTCCCATGTTTAACAACACTAAACTTTTTGTATGATATTTCAAACAAGAGTAACATCATTATACCTTGTTTTATTACACTTTTAAACACTTTTATAAATGATTATTTGACATAAATAAAAACAATATAAAAATTTCACCGAATCGATTTTATATTTATAGCGTAATTGTTATAAAAAGCACCTATTTATAAAATCACATATTTTCACGTAATTGAACCATTTTTTATACACACTGTTTTCTTATACTTGTAATTGAGCAAGGGATAATATCCTTGCTTGTATGTACTCATCATTCTCCCTAATGATAATTCATACAATTTTCTATCCCCTTAAATAATCATAATGATTTAGAAAGAACCGGTATCCCCTTAACCGGTTTTTTCTATATATATTGATAGTAAAAAGTCCTCACTAGGAGGACTTTTTTCATTTATAAACACTAGATTATACTAAGAATTGTAAGAAATAGCTGATTTGACGTTTCCACCAATACCAATCATGAGAAACGTCATAGCCCCAATAATCAACCCATAAATCTAGTCCTTGTTGATTAAAAACACGTTCCATACAGTTTAAACTATTTTCACATTCTTGTTCCCAAGCGCCCTTACCACAACATAAAATAATTTCTGATTCTTCATAAAGTTTGCGATAAGGATGATCTTTTGGCATATTTGCTAAATAATCACATGGTGAATTTTGATAAGTTAGTTCATCATGATAATCTTTAAAGAAATAACCTGCTTGATAAATACCGCTCATCGCAATGACTTTATTAAATAAATCTGGACGACGAAGCATGATATTCAAAGCATGAAAAGCTCCCATGCTACAGCCACAAGTCATCATTTTCTCGTATTCTTTACCACCATTCGCATACTTGCTAATTTCTTTAATTCGTTGTACTAATTCATCCACAACATAATGGTACCAACGCTCATGTAACTCAATGCGTTCTCTTGGACTCTTCTCTTCATTTGACCAAGTTTCAGCATCCAAACTATCTACACAGAAGAATTGTACACGACCTGCTTCAATGAACTCAGAAGCAGCATCAATCATCCCAAAGTTTTCAAAATCATAAAAACGTCCATTTTGTGCTGGAAAAACAAGGCAAGGTAAACCTGCATGACCAAATACTTTAAATTCCATATCTCGATTTAATTCATTACTAAACTCTTTGTAATATTCAATTTTCATAATGACACCCTCCATTTCATAAGAATAAAACTAACATATGATGAAAAACATACGATACCTTGTGAACCGTTTTTAATCTAACTTATCTTTTTATTATTATATCATAAAAACAGCAAAATGTAATACGCTTACATTATTAATCATTATACACAATTTCATTTTTGTTTAGAATCTTTCAAAAACTCAAAAAAGAAATAAAAACACAACGAAAATGTTACCTAAAAGTAACTAATTAACAAAGTAAGGGGATACAATTTTTCAAAGTGTTCTATTTTTATGTATCCACAAATAAGAAGTGAAAAAAAGCATACTAAATATGCAAAAAAAGTTGTTATTATCGCTATTTCGTTATATTATAATTAATGGTTAAAAGGTGGAATAAATATGAGTGAAAAAGAAAAAATTATAAATATTGCCGTTATTGCTCACGTTGATGCTGGTAAGTCTACGTTAGTAGATGCATTCTTACGTCAAAGTGATGTATTCCGTAGTAATGAAGAAGTTGTTGACTGTGTTATGGATAGCAACGATCTAGAAAGAGAACGTGGAATCACAATCTATTCTAAAAACTGTTCAGTTATTCATGATGGTGTAAAAATTAACATTGTGGATACTCCAGGCCATGCTGACTTCTCAAGTGAAGTAGAACGTATCATCAAAACTGTTGATACCGTAATCTTATTAGTCGATTCAAGTGAAGGTCCAATGCCTCAAACTCGTTTCGTATTAAGCAAAGCGTTAGAAATGGGATTAAAACCAATCTTATTAATTAATAAAATCGATAAAAAAGATGCTCGTCCTCAAGAAGTTGTGGATGAAGTATATGATTTATTCTTAGACTTAAATGCAAATGATGAACAACTTGATTTCCCTATCCTTTACGGTATTGCGAAACAAGGTAAAATTCAATATGACTTAGATACTCCAAGTGATACAATTGAACCATTGTTCAAAACAATCTTAAAACACTGTGAAGTTTATCCTGATATGGATGATGAACCACTACAAATGCAAGTATCTGCATTAGGTTATGATGAATACATCGGTCGTTTAGGAATTGGTCGTATTTACCAAGGTGTATTAAGACCACAAACACAATATGTCATCTGTGATTCATTTGGAAATCAAAGAACAAATACAACAAGTCAAATCTTCGTTTATCGTGGATTAAGCCGTATTGCTGTTGAAGAAGCAAGAAGTGGTGACGTTGTCGTTGTTGCAGGTATTGCTGATATCTCAATCGGTGAAACATTATGTGAAAAAGATCATGTAATGCCATTAGAAAGTATTCATGTTGAAGAGCCTACATTAAGTATGAACTTCATCGTTAATAAATCTCCATTCGCAGGTAAGAGTGGTAAATTTGTTACATCTCGTAACTTAAAAGAACGTTTAGAAAAAGAACTTGAAGTTAACGTTGGATTAAAAGTTGAACCTACTGAAAGTGGTGACTGCTTCAAAGTTAGCGGACGTGGAGAATTACATATCTCTGTTCTTCTTGAACAAATGCGCCGTGAAGGATTTGAAGTTGCTGTTTCTAAACCAGAAGTTATCTTACATAAAGATGCAGATGGTAAAACAGTAGAACCAGTGGAAGAAGTTGTTGCGATTGCTCCAGAAGAATACAGTGGAACAATCATCAATAAATTAAACTTACGTAAAGGTACAATGATTGACATGGTTGAAGAAAATGGATATTGCCGTATCACATATGAAGCTCCAACTCGTGGATTATTAGGTTACCGTAGTGAATTCATCAATGATACACGTGGTGAAGGTACGTTAGTACGTCGTATCAAAGGATATACTCCTTATAAAGGTGAAATTACACAACGTGCAAATGGTGCTATGATCTCTACTGATACAGGTAGCGCAATGACATATGCATTATGGAACTTACAAGAACGTGGAACATTATTCATCTCTCCACAAACAGAAGTATATGAAGGTATGATCATCGGTGAATCTGCTCGTACAGTAGACATGGATGTTAACCCACTTAAGAATAAAAAATTAACAGCTATTCGTTCATCTGGAAACGATGAAGCAATGCGTTTAACTCCACCAAGAGAAATGACATTAGAAGAAGCATTAGAATGGATCAATGATGATGAATTATGCGAAATCACACCTGATTGCATTCGTTTACGTAAAAAAGGTTTAAAACCACACGAACGTCGTCAATACTACCGCGAACGTGTCGCTGCTGAAGAAACTCTATAAAAATAAAATCCTATGGATTCACACTCGTGAGTTCATAGGATTTTTTTATTTTACATAGATACATGATCCACATAAAAAACAGGTATATAAGTGCAACTATCAAAGTAGTAGAATAGCTGTTCATAACACCTGTTTTATTTTTAAGTTCTCTTATCAAATTTTGTATGACACTTTGGACAAGTGATGGTAATTTCTCCTTTTCCTCTAGGCACACGTAATTCTTGTTTGCAATTTGGGCATTTATAATACTTATAAATCTTACGATTTTGATGACGTGTTTTCTTTTTTGTAAACCAATGTCGAATTGGATATGTCTTATTTAAATACCAAGTATTTTCTTTTGATCTCTTATATACTTGTTTTGAAAAAATACGGAACCAGCAATAAATCAAAATCAAAAGAGAAAGATTACTTAATAAACCATTTGACGTCAACATTCCAATAAACGTCAATACAAAATAAGTGACTAAAAGAGCAAATGACAATTGATCAACACCATATCTGCCACGCATAAAATTTTGAAACCATTTCATGAATTATAATCTCTCCTTTTCATGTAGGGTATTATAGCACTTAATCCATGCTTCATCTAGTTTTCTAAGCATTTTCGAAAGTTTCACATAATTTATTTATGCTTAACGAGTAGATACACAATTCCATCTACTAGCAACAATAGAAGAATCATCCACCCTGTCCACGCAAATAAACCAACCATGTCAAAATTCAATCGACAAAGATTCAACTGTCTCCCAATTCCCTCTTGCATACCACCAATAATTTCGGCCATCACTCCTACTTTAAAAGCAAGTGATAACCCTGAATTTACTAACGATAACAATGTAGGTTGCAACAATGGAAGATAAATCTTTTTTAACAGCACAATCTGTGATTCTTGATACAACATCAAAACATGCTCATACTTCTTCTTAATCTCTTCTAATTGATAATATAAGTCCGTATATACAATCGGAAAAACGATGAATAAAATCACAAAAAAGACAGACAATGATCTAGAAAATAGAATCAATATAATTAATATATATGATATATTAGGAATACTTCGCATACATAATAAAATTGGATAAAAGAAATCTTTGAACAATGGTTTTAAAAAGCTACTATAGGCAAAAAAGAATGCTAAGAGAAAACCAACAATCAAAGCTAGGATACTTCTAATACTTGTGATTGCAACGGCTTGATAAAATGTCTCACTTGTTAAATGGTGAAACATATAAGAGCCTACATCCATCGGATAAGGCAAAATAAATTCATTGTTTTGAGCAATCGCAAACACCTGCCACAAGACTACTATAAAAATCATGGAAGTTAAAATGCGCATTGCTTGTTTCTTCATCATACTTATGAACCCTTTCGAATCAACAAGCCATGATTATCTACGGCAAACGGCTCTAAACCAATCAAATATTCTCGGATTCGATGTTCTGGCACAAACAATGGAGTTCGATCATGAACACTTGCCATCTCTTCTTGTGATTCACCTGTCACAATCACAAATTCATGATTTTCATTATAGATTCCAGCTAGATACATCAGTGTTTGTCCCTTTTTAGAGATAAACACTTTTTGTTTACTCTTTCCCTTTTGTTTCCATTCAAAAAAGCCATTACAAGGAATTAAACAACGGTTTGAAACAATCGGCGAAAACATACGTTTTTCTTCGATACTCTCCATTCTTGCATTAATCACAAGATGATCATATGCGCCCTTCATTCCCCAATCCATGACGCGAGGAATCACCTCTTGACCATCAAGGATAAGCACTAATGCATGATCTAACGGACGAATTTCATGACTCTTATAATCTTTGATATGATGCTTTTCGATACTTCTTTCTAACGCTTTAAATGCATCTGTATCATATGTACAAAAATAATAACGACCACACATGTCATTCACCTCTTTAACTTTCTATTTTGAATCTAAATATCCCAATTCACTAGCCTTTAAAAAATAAGAATTTGCATCTTCTTTTCGATTTAATTTCACTAAGGTTTCGGCAATCGATGCATAAATCCAACCATCTGCTCGACCTAGTTCTTTTGCTTTTAACAAATACTGCAATGCTTCTTCATAACCATGTAATTGAAACTTACACATACCTAGCATCGAATAAAAATACGCTTGATCCTTTGCTTCCTTGATTCCATCACTAAAACATTGAAATGCTTCTTGAAAAGCGTTGATTTGCATATAGTTGCTACCTAATTCACCATAACACCATTCATCACAGCCATAGAGCGATATTCGTTTTTTTAAGATTGCAATTGCTTGTTCAAATTGAAGATCTCGACCTAGATTCCATGCATATAAATCAAGCATGTCGATTCCCTCTTCACCATGAGTAACGCAATACGCACATTCCTTGACTGCCTCTTTAAACGCGTTTAAATCACTATAACAACGTGCATAATGATAATGTAACCACAAACTAGTTTCATCTTCAACAATAGCACGATCCAAATAAGATAATTTTTTCTGCCAGTCTTTTTGTTTATGTGCAATCCAGATCATCTCTTGATAAATCCAAGTACGATCTTCTTCTAGTTTTAAAGCATTTTCATAATAATGCAAACTACGATTGTATGCTTTATCCGCTTCTTCTTTTTTATTTAATGCAAGATAAATATCCCCTACTAATGAATGAATGCTCGTATCATCTTTCCCCAACGCTAAAGACTGTTTAGCATGATCTAGGGCAAGTGTATCCTGATGATCTAAATAATAAGCACGTGCCATCATATACTGTGTATACGCAGGATTTTCATCATCTACAATTTGCTTTAAATACTCTAATTCTTCTTTGTACTGCTTATGTTCATGATAATAATTTGCTAGATCAAAACGCGCATCATTATCAGGTTCTATTCGATAACTCTTTAAAAAATAATCCAATGCATCCGCATCCTGTCCTAAAAATGCATAGCAGACAGCAGCTTGTGATAGCACCCAAGCATTGTTTGGATCATCCATAAGACAATCTTCAAACACATACAAGGCGTCTTTATAATTTCCTAATTCTTTATATCCCCAACCAATTTCGGAATATACCCAGGATTCTTCATAACCATAATCAATTGCTTTTAACAATGCACGAATCCCCTCATGAATCTTACCTTGGCTATGATAACAAAAACCAAGTTGGGAATACATCCATCCATCATCTTCAAAGATATGAATCCCTTTTAGCAAATAAATCTCAGCTTCTTGATAACGTTCCATATGAACGAGTAACCATCCCATATTTGCATAATAAAAAGGATCTTCATTCATACTTTGTCGATTTTGATCCAATAAAATACGTGCTTCTTCAAATCGATTATCACTAATCAAATCAAGAAATTCTTCTTTATAATCCATAGAGATCCCTTCCTTTATGACAAATATTATAACCTATTTTTAAAAGAATAGCTATGACTTCATCACATGGTAAACAAAGAGAAAAGAAAAAAAGCTACTCATAATAAGTAGCCTTTAGATTGCAAACATTTGAATTACAATTCCACTTGCAATGGCAATCGTAAATAAGATGAATAAAATACGTAAGATATCTTTTTTGTTATCGTACATTTTAAATAAAACAAGGAAGCCTAAACCAGCACTTGTAATTAAACCAGATGTTAAAGAACCAAATGTCACAACGCCATCAATGAACAATTGTGATAAGATCACACTTGCAGCACAGTTTGGAATAAATCCAACAATAGCAGCAAAGACTGGTTGTAAGAACGTACCATGACCAAGTAATTGGGCAACAGCATCCTCTCCGAATGTATGTACAACATAAGTAATTGCAAAATTTACAAAGAAGATAAAGATAAAAATTTTAAATGTATGAATGGCAGCAATCGCAAAAATAGAAGAATGTTTCTTTTGTTCCTCTTCACAATGTTCATGAATGTCATATAAAGGATGATTCTGTTTTAAGTGATGCTGTTTCACTAATAAATCAACAATGTAACCTGAAATACAACCAATGATTAGCTTCAATAGAATGACTTTCACTAAAACATTTGCTTGGTGCGGTTGAGCAATTAAGATTGGAATTGCTTCATCACTCGTAGAGACAAACACAGCGATTAGCGTTCCTAAGGTAATACTACCATTTAAGTATAAACCACTCGCAATGACAGAAAAACCACACTGAGGGATAATACCCATCACGGCACCTAAAAGCGGTCCAAATCGCTTAGAAGAAGCCAATACAGCTTTCATTTTAGAACTACTACGATGTTCTAAATATTCCATAAATAAATATGCTAAGAATAAGAATGGTAACATGGTTAATGTATCATGTAAACTATGCATAATTAAATGTTGCATAACAACACTCCTTTCAATTAAAAAGTACGAAGGTAAAACAATTGTTTGATACCTTCGTAAATTACTAAATAAGATTAATCGTTAGAAACTTCTGCGCTGTTGACAACAACTTGACTAGCTTTAAAACGATTATAATCATTTTTCAAGCCATCTTTCTTGATTTTTTCAAGAACTTTTTCTTTTGGCATTTGATTCTGCATAGCGATGATTTCAATTTGTTGATCAATTTCTTCATCTGTTGTAGTAATGTTTTCAGCTTCAACAATGGCATCGATCACAGCTTCAAATTTAGCTTGTGAAATAGCATTTGGTTTTAATTGAGCACGTAAGTCTTCTTCGCTCATACCCATCATTTGCATATATTGTTCTAAAGGTAATCCTTGACGAGCTAATTCCATACGTAATTGATTCATATGTTCTTCCATAGCTACATCGATATCTGCTTCGTCAACTTCAACTTCACAATCATTTAATAATTTTTCGAAAACAGCATTATGGATTTCGTTTGTATATTGTTGATCGTGATTTGATTGGATAAATGCTTCCATTTGTTTATATAGTTCATCAACAGTAGTGATATTTGGCATTTGTAATGAAACAACAAATTCATCATTTAATTCAGCATCATAGCGATTTTCGATTTTATGAACAGTAACTTTAAATACAACATCTGCACCAGCTAATTCAGGTACTCCGTAATCAGCAGGGAAAGTAAGGTTTAAGTCACGCGTTTCACCTTTTGCCATACCAATCATTTGTTCTTCAAATCCAGGAATGAATTGACCAGAACCGATTGTTAATTGATGACCATTTGCTTTACCACCATCAAAAGCAACTCCATCTTTAAATCCTTCAAAATCGATTGTAGTGATATCCCCGTTAGCAACAGGACCTTCTTTTTCAACCATTTTAGGATTTTGTGCGATTAAAGCTTGAATCTGTGATTCAACTTCTTCTTTAGTTACAACTTGTTTCGCAACTGTAACTGCAAGACCTTTGTATTGACCTAATTTTTTAATTGTACTCATAATAAATTCCTTTCTTAAATCATGTATATTTTATATCAACTTTATTATAATAACGCAAAAACTTAATTTAAGCAACTATAAATTTTAGATAAGACAAACAAACCAATATATAGATAAAGGAAAACAAAATAACAAAAAAGCCCATCAAATGATGAGCTGTATTACCTGGCAGCTTGCTATCTTCACTA
>SAMEA104404100__coassemble_1005_pt1 | contig 27700 bp, 20 predicted proteins | sample SAMEA104404100__metabat2_high_PE_039 | metagenome-assembled genome bin SAMEA104404100 (sample SAMEA104404100) | Balaenoptera acutorostrata | reverse complement strand
AAACTGTTCACAAGAGGAATATTAGATCAAGTTTCTATTCCTTTTAAAGAAAGAGATTTGCCATCATTAAGGACAGCTGAAGATGAAATTAGACACGATTTACTTTTGAATATGTATAGACAGTTTCTCAATGATACAGGAATTATTTATAAATCTGTTGAATTGAGTTTGGAACATACAGGGTTTCATTTTTTGATAGCAGATGGTCCAACTTTTTTTGACACTTCTGATAGTCCTTCATTTGTTTTTAATAAAACAGATGGAAAAAAGCAGGGAATTATGCCAATAACGCCACGTATTTTGCTTGCGCAAGGAAGATGTGTTGATACTTCAGATGTATATTATATCTCCCACATTAAAGATGATGCTGTTCGGAAATACAATAACATCATTAGAGAAAATGCATCAAGTTTTATAATACATAAAATATAAACTTATAGGATTAAAAGATAAAATACCAACTAAAAAATGACGAAAAAGAGGATTATGGCTATGAAAAAATCAGAATTATATTCAATGTTATGGGAACCGTGTAACGAATTAAGAGGTGGCGTAGAACCATCTAGATATAAAGGTTATGTACCGGTATTATTGTTTTTTAAATATGTATCTGATAGATACACGAAATAACCTTTTGCTGAATTTACTATTAGCTAAGGAGCATCATTCGAAGATTTAATTGTTGCAATTTGATACAATTATTCAAAAATTTCTAGAAGATAATAAACTTCAAGGGTCACTTCCTGTTTTTACTTAAAGATTTCATCTCATGGTGAAATCCTTTTTTTACTTATAGATCAAAGATACTATTTCCAATAAATTCAGCTAAGATTGAAAATCTTGGAATCGCTTGTGTACTTCCTTGTACAAAATAATCCATCAGTTTACATAGACGATTCGCTTCTAAGTATTCTGGATCTTCTTGTTGTACTTCTTTTAACAATGGTACAACGATCGACTTGATTACAGATAACTCATAGACCATGCTCGAATTATAAATCATATCAGCTTCTTCTTGAAATGGATAAATATAACGATTCTCTGCATCTCTTACATTCTTCCAGAATTTAATCGTATTTGCCGCAGACCAGCCACGGAATTGATGGTCTCTTGTAATTCTTCGTAGTAAGCGATAATCACTTGTTGAAACACGATTGTGGTCATCTAAGTTTAAATGTGTAAGAGCATTGATATAAATACGATATTTGGCATTTGCTGGAATATATGTGCTCGTCACAGGATTTAATCCATGAATACCTTCGATGATCAAGATTTGATCTTCTTCCATAACTAAGGGTTCCATCTTCCACTCTCGTAAACCTGTTTTAAAATTATAACGAGGCATTTTCGTTGGAACACCATGTAAAAGCGATAACAAGGTTTCGTTAAACAAGTTCAAATCCAAAGCATCTACCGAATCAAAATCATAGTTTCCATCAGGTAGCTTTTTACATTCGCTGCGATTCTTATAGAAGTCATCCATGGAAATAGCAATCGGTTCTTTCCCGTGGATTTTCAAATGAATCGACAATCGTTTTGAGAAAGTCGTCTTTCCTGCAGAGCTTGGCCCTGCAATAAGCACAAAACGTGTATCTGGATGATTTTGTACAATATCCACGGTAATTTCTTCTAGTTTCTTTTCCGCCATCGTTTCACTCATTAAAACCAGTTCATCTAATTGGCCATGCAAAATTTTTTCATTTAATTGTGCGACTTCAGAAACTCCAATGCATTTGCCCCAGTCTTCAAATTCACGAAAGATACGAAACATCTTTCGTTGATTCACAAAGACATCTTGATCTGATAACCAAATACCTGGTGCATAATAGCGCAGTGTAAAATGAGTGACATATTTTGTATTAGGCAAAACAATTCCATAGTAATAGTCATAGACTTCATCTAACACATAAACACTGCTCATTGCACTATCACGATTCTTCAATAAAAGAGCAGTATTACTTTTTCCAATCTGATCAAATAATGCACTTGCTTGTTTAGTATCCATCACCAAACGCTCAATTGGAAGCTTGCAATCCACAAGTCGTTTCATCTCGTCATGGATTTCACTTACATGTTTTGGTGTGATGTATAATTCATCTTGAATCGTGCAATACAAGCCATTACTAAGCGCATGTTCCATCGTTACATGACTATTTGGATACAAACGATGCACCGCTACCGTGAATAGAAAACTTAGCGTACGCTCATAGATTTGATGACCAATGTCACTTTCCGCATACACCCATTCTAGTGTTCCATCTTCGTCAATCACATAGTCTAAATTTTTCAGTTTATCATTAAAGACAACTGCATAGACCATCATCTTTTTTGAATCTGGTATTAAATCATAAGCACGACATGCTTGCTTCAATGTCATGCTGACTCCATCGATGAGAAGTTTCATAATGACACATCCTTTACATATTGTTTATACGTTCATTATATCGGATAGCAAGTAAAAAAGATAGAAAAAAAGAGGAAGCATGCACATTGTGCATCGATTCCTCTTAATCGTCATTACTTTCCATTACTAAAATACGTCCTTCATGTACATGGACACATGCTTCATCAGCTACAATTTCATTACTAATCGTACAAATATCACTAGGAGTCAGTTTACGATGGTCAAGTGGATAAGCAAAGCCATCTAGACTAATGATACAATCTTCTAATGGCAAGAAAGAAAAATAGGTATAAACTTTCTTGCAGCGATGCATGCCTTTGTGAAAAACACGAACACGGTTATGATCATCAACAAGTGTGATTGGATAATCACGATGCATCAATAAATATAGATTAGCCATCTCATGATCAATACGACCACCCAAGCCTCCATATAATAAGATATCATCATAGCCCTTGTCTAATGCATAAAGAATCGCACTTTCCGTATCGGTTTCATCTTTATGCGTAGAAAGTTTTTCAACGGTCTTTGCCTTTTCTAGAATACAGGCAAACTCTTCTTGTGTAACACTATCAAAGTCACCAATAGCTTCGATCATTGGTATGTTTTGTCTTGCACAAACATAAGCACCATGGTCAACACCGATGTAATCGACGCCTTCTACAAAATCAACATGGGTTGTATGTCCACAAACAAGAATTACTCTTGGCATAATAAAGAATCAACAGCTTGATGAATATCACGTTTAAATACGTAGCTTCCTGCAACTAAGGTATCACAACCTGCCGCAACTGCTAATTTTGCTGTTTGATCATTGATTCCTCCATCAATTTCAACACGACAAGTTAATCCTTCTTCATCAATACGTTGACGTAAAGCTTTTACTTTTTCTAATTGATCTTCCATGAATGATTGCCCACCAAAACCAGGTTCAACACTCATGACTAAGAATAAATCCATTTCTTTTAAATATGGTAATAATTCATCAATTGGTGTTTTTGGACGAACACTAACACCAGCTTGTGCGCCTAATGAGCGAATTTTACGACATAATTCAACACATTCTTCAACGCCATTCACAGCTTCATAGTGGAATGTGACTAAGTCAGCACCTGCTTTGACAAAGATTGGTGCATACATATTTGGATCTGACACCATGATATGAACATCCATGAACATATCTACGGCTTTTTTAAATCCTTTTAAAATATCTGGACCAAATGTTAAGTTTGGAACAAAATGTCCATCCATAACATCAAAGTGCATCCATTTTGCTTTTGATGAATTTAAAACTTCTAATTGCTCACTTACATTAGAATAATCTAATGATAATACTGATGGTGAAATCACTAATTCTTGTCTCATAACTCTATCCTCCAATTAATATTTCGGTTTTGCTTGTTGAATCATGCGAACAATTTCAACATAATGTGCATACCGTTCTTGATTAATAAGTCCTTCTTCAACCGCACTTGTAATTTTACAATTTGGTTCTTGAAGATGTTTGCAATCATTGAATTTACATTGATGCAAGTAAGGTTTAAAATCTGGAATGGACTCTGCTAACATACTGATATCCATGGTTGTGAAATCCATAGATGAAAAACCTGGGGTATCTGCTACCCATCCTCCTGCAATTTCATGCAATTCACAATGACGCGTTGTATGTTTTCCTCTACCTAAGGCTTTTGAAATCTGTTGTGTTTGTAGATGAAAGCTTGGATCAATGCGGTTTAATAATGAGCTTTTCCCAGCTCCACTTTGCCCTGTTAATACACTTATTTTTCCTTTTAAACAAGCGATTAAATCATCACTCGCATACCCTTCTCCACTCACATAGACTTCATAGCCACTCTTGCGATAATCTTCAATCTTTTGATGAATGTCATCATCTTGTGCAATCAAATCCATCTTCGTAAAACATAAGATTGGTTTGATATTGGCGTAACAAACAGAAAAGATTAAACGATCGACTAATACTGTAGAAAAGTCTGGATCTTTACAAGACATCACAATAATTGCTTGATCTACATTCGCAATGGCTGGTCGAATCAATTCATTTTGGCGTGGCAAAATCTTTTGAATTCCAATCTGTGCATCAAAATGTTCTATCTCAACTAAATCTCCTACAACAGGAGGTTTTTTCTTTCTAAGTTTCCCCATTGCGACACATTGCAGATGAAGACCTTCTTCATTACGAACTTCATATTGATTTGAAATAATCTTTATAATTCTACCTTTTTCCATTAGTAATGATACAACGTGATAAAATTATTTTTCCCTTGAACATACCAACTACCTTCTTCAGGATCACTTTTTACCACTACTCCTTCTTTTACTTCTTCTTCGCCTTCTGGTTTATCTAAACGATCTAAAACCACATAGACATTTTTTGCTTCTAATTCTTTTTTCACTTCTTGTACATCACGGCCTTCAAAATTGATTCTAAATTCTAGTGCTTTTGATACTGTGACATAGATTTGAACATGTTGATGAGGATCAATTTTATCATCGGCTTTCACACCTTCATACGATAAGATTGTTCCAGGTTCCATATATGGCTTTTCAACTTCTTCTTTGATCACGAGTGAAATATTTGGAGCAACTTCTTTTAATTGTGCTTGTAAATCTTCAAATTTATGATTGATGATGGCATCATCTTCAATCGTATAGAAGGTACCATTTGATACACGAAGGGTAATCATCTGTGTTTCTTTGATACTTTTTCCACTTGCGGGATAAATATCAAACACATCGCCCTTTTTCATCTCTTCGCTTGTTTTTTCTTCTATTTTAATATTGTCTTTATGAAAGCCTGCATGTATAAGCAATTCAATGGCTTCTTCTTGTGTTTTACCTACAACATTAGGAATAACGATGCTTTTTACCGAAAAGACAACCACAAGAATACCAATCAAAAGCAATGCCACAACAGTGCTCACACCTGCAATGATGTAATTGCGTTTTTTATTCGCTTTTGCTTTCTTTGTTTTTGCCTTTGTTTTTGCTGGCGTTGTCTTTGCCTTCGTGTTTTTCTTTTTATGTGCTTCTTTTACTTCTTCCTGTTCCACTTTCTTTTTCGGTGTTTGTCTTTCTGCACGACTTGAATCCGATACTTTCATTGCATAGGTTTCATCTGGCCATTCTAGTTTTTTCACATTGGCATTAGCTAAATCTAAACAATGTTCTAAATCATACAGCATTTCCTTTGTGTTCTGATAACGAAGAGCACGATTTTTCACTGTCGCATGAATAATAATATTTTCAATCGACTGAGGTAGTGTTGGATTAAAATCTCTTACACTTGGCACTGGATCATGCAAGTGTTTCATAGCAATGCTAACAGGATTATCACCTTTAAAAGGCACACTTCCTGTCAACAACTCATAGAAGACAATCCCTAATGCATAAATGTCAACTTGAGGCGTTGCTGGCTCTCCAATCGTCGTTTCAGGAGCTAAGTATTGAGCACTCCCTAATACTGCATCAGTTTGTGTTAACTGTACAGAATCATGGGCAATCGCAATCCCAAAGTCTGTAATCTTCACCGTTCCATCGTCTTTTACTAAGACATTTTGTGGCTTAATATCACGGTGAATAATACTATGTTCATGGGCATGTTGCACGGCATTTGTCAATTGAATCATAATATCGACGCTTTCTTCTTTATCAAGCGCGCCACGCATAGAAATCAATTGTTTTAACGTACGTCCACGTACATATTCCATTACAATGTAATGATGTCCTTCAAATTCTCCAACATCATATACTTCCACTACATTTTCATGAGAAAGTTTGCTGATTGCACTTGCTTCTCTTTGAAATCGTAATAACGTAACTGGATCCTTACTTAATTCACCACGTAATATTTTGATTGCGACTTCACGATTTAAAATGGTATCTTCTGCCAAATACACATCAGCCATACCACCTTCACCAATACTCGTTTTGATGACATAGCGCTCCGCAATCACCTTTTTAACCTTATACATGTGTGCAATCCTCCTCTCCCATTAAAATTACACTAATATTGTCATATCCCCCGACTTCTAAAGCTTTTGTAATTAATTCATCAACTTTTGTATGCATGTCTTTTTGTTCTAATAAAACATGAAGAATTGCATCTTCTTTTACATATCCATGTAAGCCATCGCTACAAATCAATAATAAGCGATAGCCATCTTTTACTTTATTAATATCAATGCGAATCGCATTCCAAATTCCTAATGCATTGGTTAATACATTTCGTCTTGGATGATGTTGGGCTTCTTCCATCGTTATTTTTCCGCTTTTTACTAAATCTGCAACAAAAGAATGATCTTCTGTCAAACAAAGAAAATCATTCTGATAAAGTCCATAGGTTCTAGAATCTCCTACATTAAATACATAGGTCACCTTGTTACAATATAAAACGCCTACCATCGTTGTTCCCATACCACGATAGTTTTCATTTTTTGCTGCACTCGCAAAAATTAAATCATTTGCTTCATGAATAATGGTCGTTAGCCACGATTTTACTTCTTGATCGTTCTTTCCTTTAAATGACGTTTTTAAAAAACGATCCTTTATGTGACTTGTAGCCATATTACTAGCGACATCGCCAGCGCGACCTCCACCTATTCCATCACAAACGACTCCTAATACGGAATGCTCTTCATTTTCGGCTAAACAAATACTATCTTGATTGTTTCTACGATGAAGTCCAATATGACTTTTCCCATAATATTGCAAATTATTTACCTTGCCTTTCTTTCTCTTTACGCAAGTGTTTAACACGCAATTGACCACAGGCCGCATCAATATCAGCGCCATGTTCTTTACGAATGGTACAACGAATACCCTCTTTCATCAAGGCATCATAGAAGACCATCGCTTGTTCATGATCCACGCCTTTAAAACCATTTTCATCAACCGCATTATATGGAATTAAATTCACATAAGCATTGATTCCACGTAATAGTTTTCCTAATTGTTTCACATGTTCTTTTTGATCGTTTACACCACGTAATAAAATATATTCGAATGTTAATCGACGATTATTTTCTGATGCATAGAAACGAATGGCTTTCATCAACTCTTCTAATGGGTATGCCTTATTAACTGGCATCAATTGATTTCTTAGCTCATCATTTGGCGCATGTAAAGAAACAGCTAAGTTATATTGTGTGTGTTCTTTCGCAAATTCATAAATTCTTGGAACCAACCCACATGTTGAAACCGTAATATGTCTTGCTCCAATACCAAGTCCACGATCATGATTGACCGTACTTAGAAAATTCATGACATTTTCATAGTTATCAAATGGTTCCCCTGTACCCATGACTACGATATGACTTAAACGATCTTGTGTTTCGTCTAAATCCTTTTGTACATATAATACTTGTGATACCATTTCACCACTTGTTAGATTGCGTTTTTTCTTTGTTAGTCCACTTGCACAAAAAGCGCAGGCCATATTACAGCCTACTTGACTTGTGACACAAATACTTTTCCCATAATCAAATTGCATCAAGACACTTTCGATTAAGGAACCGTCTTCTAACGCAAATAAATATTTTGTTGTTCCATCACTTGAAACTTGTTTGTCCTTTAATGTTAATGGTTGTAAAGAATAGTTCTCTTTTAGAACTTCTCTTGTATCTTTACTAAGGTCACTCATTTCATCAATGGATGTAACACGTTTGCGATACAACCATTGGAAAATCTGATGTCCTCTAAACTTTTTCCATTCATGTGACAGAGCCATCTCTGCCATCTGATCATAATTAAAATCATATAAACTTTTCATTTTATCACCAACCATACATTATTTTAACATAGAATATCTTTGCTTTAGAATACTTTTGAATGAAAATTAAGAAAAAAAGAAGGTCTTTCTTGCGAAAAACCTTCCTTCTTGTTTTTATTTCCCACTTACTGCAATCGCATCAAATAGGATACTTGGTGTTCCTACTCCGCTCATGCCCATTTTTAAGTCATTTCCAACACTTGTGATGGCATTCATCATCGTGATGAAGTTTCCTGCAATTGTGAATAAATTGATTGGTTTGACAATCTTTCCATCTTCTACTAAGAAGCCCTCAGACTGTAAAGAGAACTCACAAGAAACAGGATTTAAACCAGCATGTAAACCATTTAATTCAGTTACGATCACACCTTTTTTCATGCTTGCAATCATATCTTGATAGCTTTGCTCTCCATTTTCAATATAGAAATTTGTAGGAGAGATGCTAACAGGTCCACCATAGCCTGCTTTAAAACCATTTCCAGTTGTCTTTGTACCCATCAATAAAGCTGATTTTGTGTTATGCAAGTATGTTTTTAGCACACCATCTTTGACAACATCTTTGCGCATACAAACGCTTCCTTCATCATCAAAGCCACAAGAATTCACGCCTTCTTTCATGAATGGATCATCAACAATGGTAATCTTTTCATCAAAGATTTTCGTATCTTGTTTTCCTTTTAAGATAGAAATTCCTTTGTATGCATTCTCTCCATCATAAAGTCCACATAGAGCAGAGAATAAAGAATTCATTGCTTCTCGTTTCATCAACACTGGATAAGTTCCACTCTCTACCATGTCAGCATGTAGTTTTGAAACCCCTAGTTCACAAAGTTCTTTTGCGAACGCATCTACATCAAAATCATCTAGACTCTTGATGTATTGCCAATGAAAGGCACTCTTTGTATCTTCTTTTTCTTTTAATAAAATTCCTGCATAAATAATAGAATTGCTATCATCATCATGCAATTGCATTCCTTTTGAGTTGGTGATGCCACGATAACTAGTATCTTCTGAATAGCCAGTTTCCATAACTTGCGCAATTGCTGGATGCATATGTAATAAGGTATCTTCTAATTGTTTTAATAAGGCAATCTTTTTATCATTGTCTGTTTGAATCAAGGCATTTTCACGCTTTGTAATCGTAGGATAAGCATCGGCTGGTGCTTGAATCAACACTTTATCTTCGGATGTGATGACACTTGCATTTTGTTTGATTTGTTCTAAGACTAGATCCATATCTTCGTCGATGACTTCTTCTAAGAAGATATTTCCCATCTTGCCATTGTATAGCCCACGCATTGCAATTCCATCACAATCACTAATCGTATAAGAGTCTACTTTTTGTTCATAGACTTGAATACTTGTTGAAGTGGAACGATGTTCATAAATTTCAAATGCTTCAAATCCTGCACGTTTACTTGCTTCTATCCATGCTTGTTTATTCATGATCACCATCTCCTTCCTTACCACCAACAATCATGCTTGATACACGAATCGGTGGCTGTCCAACATCCGTAGGAATACTTCCACTACTTGCGCCACACATTCCTTGTGCACGTCTTAAGTTCTTTCCTACCATGTCAATCTTCATCAACACTTCCGCTCCGTTGCCAATTAACGTAGCACCTTTGACTGGTTTTAAGATCTTCCCATTTTTAATCAAATAGCCCTCTCTTACTGAGAAGTTAAAATCACCTGTACTAGGATCCACACTTCCTCCACCTAAGGATTTCGCATACAATCCATAGTCTACACTTGCAATCATCTCTTCAAGCGTACTTTCACCTTCCGTGATGAATGTATTACTCATACGAGATGTCGTTTCATATTTATAAGATTCTCTTCTTGAGCTTCCTGTACTTTCCATTCCCATACGACGACCATTTAATGTATCGATCATATAGCTTTTTAGAATTCCATTTTCAATTAACACACGACGTTGTTGGAAGTTTCCTTCATCATCGATATTTTCACTACCCCAAGCATTTGGAATCGTTCCATCATCCACTGCACTGACACAAGGGTTAGCAATTTGTTGTCCTAATTTATTACAGAACACAGATTGTCCCTTCGCAACAGCTGCAGCTTCTAGAGCATGTCCACAAGCTTCATGGAAGATGACTCCACCAAAGCCATTATCAATGACAACGCTCATCGTTCCACTTGGACAATTATCTGCATATAACATCTTCATTGCTTGACGAGATGCTTCTGTTCCGATTTCTTCAGGAATGGCTTCTTCATAAAATTCCATTCCTTTGCTTGCACCAGGAGAACAACTTCCTGTTTCATGTAAGTCCCCATCTTCGGCAATGACATTCATTCCTAATCGTGTATGCACACGCACATCTTGAATATAGCGCCCGTTGCTGTTAGCAATGGCAACATGTTGTTCTTCTCCTAATAAGAAGGACATCGCTTTTTGAATATGCTCATCATAAGCAAGAGCTGCATCGTTAGCACGTGTTAATAATGCTACTTTTTGATCCATTGGATACTTGCTTGGATAATGTTTAATTGGATGTCTATTTTCATATGTAACTTCTTTTAATGTCACATCACGCACAACGACTTCATCATCAATTGCCATCGCAAGTTGTTGTGCTTTTTGTAATAAATTTTCTTCACTTAAATCATTCGTATACGCATAAACAGATTCTAATCCATGATAAATTCGTAAACCAATTCCTCTACGAATTCCACTATTTACGTTTTCTACTTTTCCATTCAACATAGAAATCGAGCTACGAATGTTTTTTTCTTCAAAGATTTCAGCAAAATCTCCTCCTGTTGAAAGAGCTGTAACTAAAACCTTTTCTAATAGTTTCATTTCTAACATAGTTTCACCTCGATACTTGTGATTATACTATCATATAAATTGAAACGCAATCACAAGACAAAAAAAGGCTATCACAAACTTGTGATAACCACTTAAATCTAATAGTTTCTTACCCCTCCGACATAGGTTGCACAAACCTTGATATCTTTGATGCAATCAGTAGCAACGTCCATTGGGTTTTGATCAAGGATGACAAAGTCAGCAAGCATGCCAGCTTGAATCTTTCCTTTCACATTTTCTTCAAAGGAAGCATGTGCTCCTTCAATCGTAAAAGAATCAAGTGCTTCTTGTACGCTTAATGCTTGTTCTAGTAAGTATGGTCCAACATGATCACTCAATGTCGTTCTTGTAACAGCACATTGCATACCACCTAACACATTTGGCAATTCCACTGGGCAATCACTTCCGTTTGATGTATGGCAAGTATCATAAAGCGTTTTAAAATTATAACTTGTCTTTGCACGTTCTTTACCAACACGTTGTTCTACGATATGAATATCATAATCTAAGAAAATCGATTGAATATAGGCATGTAAGTGTAAATCTTTGAATTTCTTTAATTGATCTTCACGCATAATTTGACAATGGACGATGCCATGACGATGATCCTCTCTTGGACATTCTTCTAATGCTTTCTCATAAGCATATAAAATGTCATCCAAAATACCATCACCAATCGCATGAATGGCTACTTGCATACCATGTTTATGTGCATAGCCAACCATATCGACGAATTGTTGTCTTGTGAAAATTGGAATTCCTTGCGTACTTGGATCATCCGCATAAGGAACGCTCATATAGGCACTTCTTGCCCCTAAAGAGCCATCACCTAACATCTTTAATGGTCCAATTTTAAACCATTCATCACCCCATCCAGTGTTATAGCCTTGGGCAATGAACGCTTTTAAATCTTCAAGATTCAAAAATTGTGCTTGTTGATTCACACGCACAAGCATCTTTTTCTCTTTCGCAAGTTCAAGATAGGCTTGTAGGATATCACTGCTTGGTACGTTGTTAAAAACTGGTAAATCATCGGTTTGACAAGACGTAATTCCATAACTATTCAATACTTTTGAAGCATGTAGAATCATAGCTTTGATATCTTCTACCGTAAAGACTGGTAATTTTGAATAGACTAAATCCATGGCATTTTCACGGAAAATACCAGTTGGTTCTCCTTGTTCATCCACTTCGTAGCGTCCACCTTCTACTTTTGGTGTATCTTTTGTGACACCAATCAATTCTAAGGCTTTACTATTGACAACACAAGTATGTCCACATGTTCTTGTGATGACAATTGGATGTTTGGTTGATACTTGGTCTAAATCATAGCGATTTGGAAAACGTTTCACATCACTAAAGTAATCATGATTCCAACCTCTACCTCTTGCCCAAGTGCCTTCTTTTAATTGCTTTTCTTCAATAAAATCTTTCATCGCATCAATGACTGCTTGTAATGAATCCGTATGTTTTGAAAGATTTGCCATACTTAAAGAATAGCCAAAGTTCACTAAGTGCATGTGAGAATCATTAAATCCTGCACAGACAAATTGATTGTTTAAATCAATCACTTCATCCCCTGCTTGTTGAAGTGCTAACACTTCACGATTACTGCCAACTGCTAGAAAACGATCATCTTCCACAAGAAAAGCTTCTTGCAGGGGAAGATTTCCTGTATAAACACTTCCATTGATATATAGTTGTCTCATTATAAATCACTCTTTTCTTTTTCTCTTCGTTTCTTTTCTTCATAGAACAGTGCAAAGTCTTCCTCGACTTCACCCTGATCCATATAACGTGCTTTATAATCCTTTAATAATTTAAAATAAGTTCCTGATAAAAGCAACACCACAATAACGTTGATAAATGTTGGAATACCACTTGTGATATCAACCATTGTCCAAATGCTTAAATCTCCAATATGAATTAAGTATAGCGTTAATAAGAATGGAGGAAGGGCATATAAGTATTTAAACACAGGTAATAACCAACTCTTTAATTTTGTATGTTTTCCTGCTAAGTGACGCAATACTGCTTCATAATAGGCATACCATCCACCTGATGTTGTGATGGTAAAGACAATCATGATAAACGTCATAAAGATGGTACCAAACGAACCATAGCTCTTTGTAAATACATTTAAAGCTAGTGTCGCATTCGTTGCACCAGATGTCCACTCCCCTGTGATTAATACACTGATGGCTGTGACCGTACAAACAATGAAGGTATCGATGAAGACTTCAAAAGAACCCCATAATCCTTGTTCAATCGGATGTCTTGTTTTACTAGATGCATGGACCATTGGACTTGTTCCCCAACCTGCTTCATTCGAATAGACACTTCTTGCCATACCAGTAGAAATGGCTTTGGATACGGTTGCACCCGCAAATCCACCAAAGGCTGCACTTCCTGTGAACGCTTCATGGAAGATTGCTCCGATTGTAGGTAATAAATTGTCAAAGTTTAAGAAAATGATGGTAATTCCAAATAATAAGTAAGCAATACTCATCACTGGTACTAACTTCACAAAGATTTGACTTAAGTTTTTAACACCTTTCCAAATTAATGCATAGGTTAATACAACTAGTAATAAAGCTGCAACTTCTTGACGCATATGTAAAGAACTTGCTAATACTTCTGAAGTTGTAAAGTTTGATGCACTAATAAAGAACGTAGAGAAAATTCCAAGACCAAATACAAAGGCTAAAGGAAGCCAAGCTTTGCCCCATTTGCGCTCTTCTCCTAACCCATATTCCATATAGTATGTTGGTCCTCCATAAGGATTTCCTTCTTCATCTGTACGACGATAATAAACAGCAAGTGTTACTTCGACTTGTTTGATCAACATTCCCATCAACGCCGTTACCCACATCCAGAAAACAGCACCAGGTCCACCAGCTGTTACAGCTGTGGCAACACCTGCGATGTTACCAAACCCAACAGAACCACCAACAGCCGTTGCCAATGCTTCATAAGGACTTAGCATTCCTTCTTCTTGTTCTGCGGATTGATCTTTTTTTAGAATACAACCAAGTGTTCTTTTAAAGATGTATTTAATATGAACAACTTGAAAAAACTTCGAACGAACGGTTAAGTAAATACCCGTAGTGACGATGATTGCGATTAGTGGTGGCCCCCATAAAATGTCATAGGCTAGCCAATTAAAAAATTCTACCATTGATTTTCTCCCTTTTCTTTTCTATCCCATATTAATGCAATATAAAAAGCAACGACGTTGGTCGCTGCTGTAACATAATCCTATAAAAGTATTATTGAATAGCGCCCCAACCTTGTGAATGGTGAGAGTATGCAGCCTATTGAACTACATCCCAACAGAATCCTTAGACAACTAGATTCTATTTCGGCGACAAACCCTTTCCCCACATCTCAAAGATTTTGTCAAATCTCCATGTGAATACTGATTTTTATCGCGCCTCTATTGCATGAATATTTAAACACGAACGTATAATACTATTTGTTATCATGTTTCGTCAAGCTATTTTTGTATACTTTATCGTAAAATACTAAAAAAAGAGTTATAACCATCCTCTGATTATAACCCTCTTGCTTATTTTTGTAATCGCTCAATATTTGCTTTTAAAACATCTTCACTCAATGCACCAGTATATCCTTGTACTAAAGATAAATCCGCGTTTAAGAAGAATGTCGTTGGCAAGGCATAAACACCATAATTCATCGCAACATCTAAGTCTAAATCATAATAAATTGGGAACGTATATCCACCTTTTTTAATAAATTCACGACCTAGTTCTTGTGTTTCACGTTGTCCATCAACCATATCAACCATGACAAAGTGAATATCATCTCCATATTTTTCATACATCGCTTGGAAATATGGCATTTCGATTTCACAATTGCCACACCAGCTAGCCCAGAAGTTTAAGATGATTGGTTTTCCCTTTAAATCAAATAAACTCACTTTTTCACCCTGATCATTGTACACTGTGAAGTTTGGTGCATAAATGGTTTCTTCTTGCCCTTCTTGTTGTTGATTGCTTTGTTCTTGTGGCATATGATCCTTAGATAATTGGTTATATAACACCATGGATCCCCCTAGTAAAACAACTAAAGCGATCATTCCAATGACTAATTTTTTATTTTTCATAACCCTGACTCCTTATCTTAAATTGTAAGCATAGCTAAAAGCTTTTGAAATAAACCAGTGACCATAAAGATACCAACAACAACTAAAATTGCACCAGAAATCTTTGTGAACCAATCATAATGTTGTTTAATCCAGTTAAATGTAGTACCTAATTGTTCAATTAATACAGCACTGACGATGAATGGAATTCCTAATCCCATGGAATAGATAAGCAACATGATCATCCCTTGAGCAATCGAGCCTTGTTGAGCTGCCATCATCAAAGCAGAACCTAAAAATGCACCAACACATGGTGTCCATCCAATAGAGAAAATCATTCCAAATAAAAAGCTAGACCATAGGGTAACATTTGATTTTGAACCATTCCAAGATGCTTTCTTTGTGCGATTCAACAAAGAAATGTTAAAAACTTGCATAAAATTCAAACCAAATAAAATGACAATGCATCCTGTCACGATATTTACAATTGTTTGATGTTGGATGAATAAACGTCCTAATGTCCCTGCAAAAGAGCCTAATAAGACAAACACAATCGTAAATCCTGCTACAAACGAGCATGCATTCATCCAAGCCGGTTTACTTTTTTCATCCCCTTGCTCACCTACAAAAAATGAAATGTAGATTGGCAACATCGGTAATAAACATGGGGATATGAATGTAATAATTCCTTCCAAAAATGAAATAAAATACTGCATAGAATCTCCTTTTCTGCGTATTTAACGCAATCTTTTTGTTAATATACTAAATTTATACACATTCGTCAATTCCTTTACTCATAAAAAAACAAGATTTCTTAAGCTGAAATCTTGTTCTCTTGTTTTTGTAATTTTGCCATATAGAAACCATCACTTCCATATTGGAATGGAAAGATCGTCTCTTGTTTAACTAAGCAATACTCTTCATGCTTCTTCAAGAAGGCTTCCACCTGTTTTTCATTTTCTTTTTTATTCAAAGTACAAGTAGAATACACGAGGATTCCCCCTGGTTTTACCATCGTGCATGCTTTTTCTAAAATAGCCTTTTGAATCGGAATAATACCATCCATGTCTTCACTTTGCATATGATATTTAATATCACTCTTACGAGAAAGAACACCATATCCACTACATGGTACATCACATAGGACACGATCAAAACTTTCTTCTTCTAAATCTGGTAAGATCGTTGCATCCATCACACGAGCATCCAAGCAAGTTAAGCCTAAGCGTTTGGCTCCTTGTTTGATCAATTCCACACGGTGTTCATGAATATCGCCACAAACGATTTGTCCTTGATCATGCATCAATTCTGCCATATGACAAGTTTTTGTTCCAGGAGCTGCACAAACATCTAAAATACGCTCATTTGGTTTTGGATCCACACAGAAGGCAACCATCTGACTTGCTTCATCTTGTATGGACGCAAGTCCTTCTTGATAATAGGAAGAAGCGATGAAGTTTTTAGCCTCTTCATAATATAAAGAGGATGGACAAGCTTCTCCTTTGGTAAATGCACAATCTTGTTTCATCAACTCTTCTGCTGTTGTTTTCATACAGTTATAACGAACACACATTCTTCTTGTTTCCATATTACTAAACGCAATCTTTTCGCATACATCAACACCATATTGTGCCTTCCACATACGAATCAACCACGTTGGATGAGAGGTTTGAATGGCTAGTGCTTCCATAGCATCATCTGGTAGTTCACGTTTTCCTCTTCTTAGAGCACTGTGTAAGATTGCATTGACAAAAGCACCCACTTTTTTACCATGCACTTTCTTTGCCAACTCTACCATTTCATTCACAACAGCATAGTCTGGTAAACGATCGACAAAACAAAGTTGAAACATACTCATATCTAATAAAATGGCAACTTCATCCTTGGGAGAAGACTTTGCTAAATCAATCCATTGATAGCGACAATAACGAGCATGTTGCAGTGTACCATAGATTAACTGCGTCGCAAAACTTTGTTCCTCTTCATCAACACGATGCAATTCCTTTCTTAAATATAAGTTACTATATGTTTTATTGATACAAATTTGACATAATGCCTGATAGGCAAAACTTCTTGCATTCATAATAATCCTCTCTTTCTATACTGATGACGATAATATAGATAACATGAATAGGTAATCATAAAACCGACAGCTGTATCACTTAAATAATGTGCACCTGCCATCATGCGTGCAATTGGCATCAAGATGACAAATCCCCAAATAAGGAGTCGTTTATATATAGAAATATTCATATAACGATTATCTTTATATTCTAGTAAACATAAAATACTTGTGAAACAAGTCGTATGTCCACTTGGGAATGAATAATTCCCATTAACCCCATTGATCATATACCAAGGTGTAAAATCACTCACATGAAGTAAATCACGATAACGAACACGTCCCCAAAAATACTTCAACACAACGGTAATAAAAATACTTGTGATTAGCGTTTGACTAAAAAAACGCAAAAATGGTAATCGTCGTTCTAATTGTTGCGTACTAACATTCTTCATCAATACATATATGATAAAGAAATAAGCACCTGCTAGCACAAATAACGTTGCGATGATTAGAAAATGTTGGTGATAGATCCAATATTGCATCGCATCATGCACAACATAAAGACAAGCGAAATAAGCACACACCAAATACGATTTTTGTTTTCTTAAAATTCCTTCCATCACAAGCGTAATTGCAATGATCGATAACAATGGAATCAACATCAACCGTTCAAAAAAGGTTGAAATGATCGGCATGGATTGATAGAGCGACTGGGTAATTTGATAATCATAAAACGTTCCAATCCCTAGTGCAATACATGCAATGATATACGGAAAAAGATTCTTCCACTCTTCATTTCTCATATTCTACTCCATAACTACTGGACTTACATCAATATCCAGTTTTGACTTTGCTTTCTTTTCCAAGTGTTGATGAAACACCTCAAAAGCGTAGTTTGCTAAAAGGGCTTCATTTTTCCCTTTCACTAAAATTCTTGTGCGATATGCATCTTTTATTTTATGTAAAGGTGCAGGTCCTAAGACTTTGCAATCACTCTTTTTATGTAGTAAACAAAGTGCCATTTGAACATCCTGTTCAACGACTTCTTCTTTTTTGCTAGAAAAGATAAAGGAAATCAAGTAACGATATGGCGGATAACCAGCTAAATGACGAAATTTCATCTCGGTTGTAAAAAACATGCGATAATCATGCTGAAGCATCGCTTGGATGGCATAGTGATTTGGATCATATACCTGTACCATCACTTCTCCTGCCTTTTGTCCTCGCCCGCTTCTTCCAGCAGCCTGTTCTAATAAATCATAGGTTAATTCCGCACTTCGATAATCACTACGATTTAACATCGCATCCCCATTCACAATACCAACGAGTGTCACATTCTCAAAGTCAAGTCCCTTCGCAATCATCTGCGTACCTAATAAGATATCAGCCTGATGCTCTTTAAATGCATCTAACATCTCTTCATGACTGCATTTTCGACCAGTCGTATCAGCATCCATTCTTAAAATTCTTGCTTGTGGAAATTTCATCTGAACAAACTCCTCTAGTTTTTGCGTACCTAAACCAAGATATCGCCAACTTGCTTGCCCACAACTCGGGCAATAATTTGGAACTTGCATCGTTTCTCCACACGTATGGCATTTTAACACGTTTTCTTCCTTATGATAAGACATCGCAACTTCACAATGCGGACATAGTTGTACATAACCACAAGAAATACAACGTAAGATGGGTGTATAACCTCTACGATTTAATAACAAAATCACCTGTTCTTTTTTCTGCAGACGATCATAAATGCCATCTAATAATGCATTCGATAAGATAAAATGCTCATGATTTTTAATTGCATGACGCATATCAATCAAGTTGATCTTTGGAAATTGATCATTGATGCGATGCTTTAATTCAATTAATTCATATTGATTCTTATATGCTCTTGCATAAGATTCTAAACTTGGGGTTGCGCTTGCAAGCAATACTTTTGCATGATGATAGTTAGCACGCCAAATCGCAATATCACGACAATGATAACGAGGCGTCTTATCTTGTTTATAGCTAGTATCATGCTCTTCATCTAAGATGATGACACCTAAATGATCATAGGGCATAAAAATTGCACTTCTTGTTCCAACGACAATTTGCACTTGATGATTCTTCACCAATTGATATTGTTCATATTTTTCTTGTTCATTTAAACGAGAATGATAGATTGCTACTTGTTTGCCAAATCGACGCTTTACTCGCTCTACCATTTGAGGCGTTAAAGAAATCTCTGGCACTAAGACCATCACTTGTTTTCCTTGCGCTAAGACATGGGATGCGATTTGTAAAAACACTTCCGTCTTTCCACTACCAGTTACCCCATGTAATAAGGATACAACTTTCTTCGTATCTAAAAATTGTTTCATCGCTTGTTGTTGGTCAGGTGTTAATACTTTTTCTTCATCGCGAGAAACGACCTCTTTTAAAACAGCATTCACTTCTTTTTCAAACGTTTGTGCATAACCAAGTTCAATGATTTTCTTTGCGCATGTCTTATATTCTTGCACAAAAATCTTTTTAAGCATTTCACCCGCTGCCGCTAAGCCCTCATAAGCAAGACGCTGTTTTGGTGTTAAGGCATCATCTGCTTCTTTACAAATGCGCACCCACATCTCCATTTTGGCTTTCTTCATCGTAGAGCTAGGACGCATCTTGGCAGGCAACATCGCTTGAAAACAACTGATACTTGGTGCAACATAGGTTTTTGCCATCCATTTTGCTAAAGCAAACAATTCTTCATTTAACAACGACTCTTGATCAATCACTTCCATGATTTCTTTTAATTGATAAGGATATAAGTCAATTTGCTCTTGTGTCAATTCTTCTGTTGACATCACAAAGCCAATAATACTCGTACTTCCAAAAGGAACCCGCACACGTACACCACGTTGTACATCCATATCATGATAAAGATAGGTAAATGTATGATCTAAATGTAAGATGGGATGTTCAACAAATACATGAGCTACAAACATAACAGCAGTTCCTCCTTCTTATTTCCAACGTATTATACCATGATTTAGATGGTGCATACACTACATTTTGCCTTATTTACAAACCATATAATATAGGATAAAATCTAGTTGTTAAGAAAGGAGTCTAGAACGATGTGGAATAGAGCTATATTAAAACAACGATGCAAAGACGTCATGAAAAACAACTATTGGATAATGTTTTTAGTCTCAGCCATCACTGCATTTCTATGTGGAAATTCACTTATAAATATTGATATATCCATTGCTGATATTACTTATTACTTTAGCGACTTTATGGTATTGATGAACTCAAACATCAACCTATCACAAGTTATAACACAAGTCCCAATGATGTTACTAACAGAAGTTGTTACTTCCTTTATTGGAATCATCATGATGATTGTAGCCATACTAGCCTTATGCTTTCGCTTCTTTATCAGCAATCCCATCCGCGTTGGACGTGCAAGATTCTATATTAAGAATACAAAGGAAAAAGCAACCATCACTGATTTTTTTACATGCTTTAGTCACAATTACATGAATTGTGTAAAAATCATGTTTTTAAGAGATATCAAAGTTGCTCTCTTCTCGCTTCTATTGATTGTGCCAGGCATTATAAAATGTTATGAGTACAAAATGCTTCCTATGATTTTAGCAGAAAATCCTAGCATCAGCTCGCATGAAGCATTTCTAAAGTCAAAAGAAATAACAACTTGCCAAAAGATGAATATGTTCATCTTAGATCTAAGTTTTATCGGTTGGTATATTTTAGGATCAATCTTAATCATCGGAAAACTATTTGTTCATCCATATTATGATGGTGTACAAGCAGAACTTTATAAAGAATTGAATATACTTTAAAAGTTTTCACCCAGGATTTCTACAAAGAAATCCTTTTTTTCTTCGTTTTATCCTATAAAAACAAACAAAAGCGATAAAACAAGAAAAAAAATAATGCTTAAAAACCCTTTATTTATAGGCTTTTTACACATTTGTATCAAAAAAATAAAAAAAAGTTAAAAAAAAGCTTGCATTTTCATGTATTTGTTATATAATAGTGGAGCAAACAACGCAAGAGACATTCGAAACGAATGAACCCATGGTTCCATAGCCAAGTGGTAAGGCAATAGACTGCAACTCTGTGATCATCGGTTCAAATCCGATTGGAACCTCCATTTTAACTGGGGTAGTGGCGAAATAGGCAGACGCAACGGACTTAAAATCCGTTGGGAGTTAATCCCGTGCGGGTTCAAGTCCCGCCTTCCCCACCATTTAAAATTTTCAATCTTGCAAATATGCACTACTTGGGGTAGTGGCGAAATAGGCAGACGCAACGGACTTAAAATCCGTTGGGAGTTAATCCCGTGCGGGTTCAAGTCCCGCCTTCCCCACCATTTGAAAATTTAGAAGCCTTGAAAAAGGCTTTTTTTCTTGTCTAACGATCAGTTAGACTTTTTTTATACCCAATTTTGTCATTTGATTGAAGTGTACTTCAATTTGTGATACCATACAATTAGTTGAACAGTCAACTAATTAGGTGATAGTATGAATACAAATAATTTATTAATGGATATATCCATTCTCTATCGTTGTACTCAAAAGTATTACGATAAACAACTAAGTGAGTTTCCCATCACTGCTGGACAATTGCCCTTCTTAATCTTAATCTATGAAAATGAAGGCATTAGCATGCAGCAATTAGCAGTCAAAGGAAGCTTTGATAAAGGGACCATCACAAAGACAATTGCCAAATTAGAACAAGCTGGATATGTACATAGTACAACTTGCAGTAATGATCATCGTGTACGTTTGCTTTATACGAGTGATCAAACAAAAGAAATCATATCAAAAATTTATCATATCCGACAAGAATGGTGGCAACAGATTTCTCAAGTCTTATATCAACAAGAGAAAACAAGTTTAATCTCTTTATTAGAGAAAGTCACCAACCAAGCCATTCAATATGAACAATTTGATCAAGAAGATCCAGTGAAGATATTTGGCTTACAAAAATTAACCTTACTTGATTATCCTGAAACACTCGCAAGTACCATCTTTACTGGTGGTTGTAATATGCGTTGTCCATTTTGTCAGAATAAAGAATTAGTCTTTATCGATGAAACCATGAAACAACTTGCATGTGATGATATTTTAGCATTTTTACACAAGCGAAAACATGTCTTAGAAGGTGTATGCATCAGTGGAGGAGAGCCTTTGATCAATCCTCGTCTAAAAGAATTCTTAATCCAAATCAAACAAATGGGCTATCAAGTGAAACTTGATACCAACGGAAGTTATCCAAAGAAATTAAAAGAACTTGTGGATGAGGGCTTGATTGACTATGTAGCCATGGATATTAAGAATTGTTTAGAAAAGTATCCAGAAACAGTTGGTGTAGAAAATTTTGACATCACACCAATCAAAGAAAGCGTAAGCTATCTATTATCCAATCCAATCCCCTATGAATTTCGTACAACGGTTGTGAAAGAATTTCATACAGCCGATGATTTCAAGAAGATTGCGTCATGGATCAAAGGAGCAAATGCTTACTATCTTCAACAATTTCAAGATTGCGACACCGTCATTCAAAAAGGTCTTCATGCATATAACGAACAAGACATGCAAACATTATTACAGATTATTTTACCTCTTATTCCGAATGCGAAATTAAGAGGATTATAAAGGAAAGGATGAGTGGAAGATGTATAAAGTAGTAAAACGAGATGGCAAAATAGCCGATTTTGACATTCATAAAATTGCCGTGGCAATCACACAAGCCTTCGAATCGGTCAATCGACAATATCATCCAGATATTATTGATTTACTAGCACTTCGCGTCACAAGTAATTTTGAACCAAAGATCAAAGATGAACAAATACAAGTCGAAGACATTCAAGACAGTGTTGAAAAAGTCTTAATTCAAGCAGATTATGCAGATGTCGCAAAATCCTATATCTTATATCGTAAACAAAGAGAGAAAATTCGCAACATGCGCTCAACCATCCTCAACTATAAAGAATTGGTTGATAACTATGTAAAAGCACTCGATTGGCGTGTCAAAGAAAACTCAACCGTCACCTATTCTGTTGGTGGATTGATTTTAAATAACAGTGGTGCGATTACCGCCAATTATTGGTTATCAGAAATTTATGATCAAGAAATTGCCGATGCACATAAATCCTGTGCCATTCATATTCATGACTTAAGCATGTTAACAGGCTATTGTGCTGGATGGTCATTAAAGCAATTAATCCTAGAAGGCCTAGGTGGCGTTCCTGGTAAGATTACATCAAAACCAGCTGCCCATTTGGCAACCCTTTGTAATCAGATGGTCAATTTCTTAGGTATCATGCAAAATGAATGGGCTGGTGCTCAAGCATTCTCATCATTTGACACCTATTTAGCGCCATTTGTGAAAGTCGATCATCTATCCTATGATCAAGTGAAAAAGTGCATCGAATCCTTTATTTATGGCGTGAATACACCAAGTCGTTGGGGTACGCAAGCACCATTTTCAAACATCACCCTTGATTGGGTCGTGCCGCAAGATTTAGCCGATATGCCTTGTATCATTGGTGGTAAACCTGTTGATTTCACCTATAAAGATTGTAAAAAAGAAATGGATATGATCAACAAAGCCTTCATTGAAATCATGATTGATGGCGATGCGAATGGTCGTGGTTTCCAATATCCAATTCCAACCTACTCCATCACGAAAGACTTTGATTGGTCTGATACTGAAAACAATCGTCTTTTATTTGAGATGACTGCCAAATATGGTACTCCATATTTTTCTAACTATGTGAATAGCGATATGGAACCAAGTGATGTAAGAAGTATGTGTTGTCGTTTACGTTTAGATTTACGTGAACTAAGAAGAAAATCAGGAGGCTATTTTGGTAGTGGTGAAAGCACTGGTTCTGTTGGTGTTGTAACCATCAACCTTCCTCAAATCGCCTATTTGGCAAGCGATGAAAAAGATTTTTATCGTCGCTTAGATCATTTGATGGATATTAGTGCACGTTCTTTAAAAACAAAGAGAACCGTCATTACCAAGCTCTTAGATGCGGGCTTATATCCTTATACAAAACGTTATTTAGGTACCTTCGAAAACCACTTTTCTACCATTGGTCTCATTGGTATGAATGAAGCTGGATTAAACGCAAACTGGTTACAAGAGGACTTAACGCACGAAAAGACACAAGCATTCGCAAAAGATGTGTTAAATCATATGCGTAATCGTCTATTGATCTATCAAGAACAATATGGCGATTTATATAACCTAGAAGCAACTCCTGCGGAATCCACAACTTATCGTTTAGCAAAACATGACAAAGAACACTATCCAGATATTTTAACAGCAACAGAAGATGGTAATACACCATACTATACAAATAGTTCTCATCTACCGGTTGGCTTTAGTAATGATATCTTTGACGCTTTAGATGTACAAGATGAATTACAAACATTGTATACATCCGGTACCGTCTTCCATGCTTTCTTAGGTGAAAAACTTCCAGATTGGAAAGCAGCTGCAAATCTAGTGAAAACAATTGCTACAAACTACAAACTTCCTTATTATACACTCTCTCCTACCTATTCGATTTGTAGTAGCCATGGCTACTTAAATGGAGAGCAGAAAGTTTGTCCATATTGTGGTAAGAAGACCGAAGTTTGGAGTCGTATCACCGGTTATTATCGACCAGTACAAAACTGGAATGAGGGTAAAATGCAAGAATATAAAGAACGTCAAGAATATGTGGTGCAAAAAGCAACGCATAAAGAAGTAGAAGAAAAACAAGTAGAAGCAGTAAAACAAGAATCAATGATAAGTGAAGAACTCTTATTATTCACAACAAAAACTTGTCCAAATTGTAAAGTAGCCAAAGCTTGGCTTGATGAAGCACAGATTGCTTATAAAACAATCTTAGCAGATGAAGATTCAAAACTAGCAAGACGTTATCGCGTCATGTTAGCACCAACACTGATCAAGTTAAAAGAAAAAGGCTATGACACTTATGCAACCTTGCCTAAGATCAAAGCCTTCATCGATGAAAACAAGTAGTAAAAAAGCGTGTAGAAATTAAAATCTACGCGCTTTTCTTTTTACGCTTAATCATTAAGTAAAGATTCGGATATATCTAAAAACATTTGAGTAATATTTAGCAATCCCCTTTCAGCAGCTAATTCAGACCATTTTTTATATTCTTCTGAAAGCTTATATTTATCTTCAGCACTCATAAAATGCCTACCTTCAAATTCATTACCAAACATTTTTACAAATTTATATCCCTCTCGAACGCTATAATTATCATCTTCTTCAAGAATTTTACACATTGCATCATTCAATAAGAAAGCACCATCTATTTCATTAATACTAGCTAATGATTTTCCAAAGTATCTATCTGCACTTACGAATGACTTTTCAATTTGTATATTCTCTTTCATTTTTATATACCATTGATCTATTCCATCTATAATTTCTAGAGAATAAAGAGGTGATGTATACCACGCAATCAAAGTGTAATAAATTTTTGTTTTCATATCTTGATCTTCATCGTTTGCATTATACATATCTATTATCCTACTAAAATTATTCGGTTTTCGTGAAATATTTTTAATGATAGTAATAGGTTTATAATAATTATCATAAGAAGTCAACCATTTCCATTCAAATTTTAATAACACTACTTCATCATACTGATGATCTTGCAAATATTTAATTAGTTTTTGAATTTCAAATTGTTTTATAGCAACCTCTCTATTTGCTTCCATTAGAGCATTTAGTAGCTTACAAATCATATCACAAGAAATACTATGTGCAAATTTTTTACGAATAGTTAAACAAGTAAAAGCTTTTTCATACTGATTTACCCGTAATAAATTATCAAAACATTTTTCAAATTCAACAATATTCATATTGATATCTATAAATCTCGTTTCTACATTTTCCCAAAAATAGTTTCTACTACTTTCAGATAAATCGTCTAATAGTTTGATTGTGTATGCAGTATTTTTACCAATCGACAAAACTTTTGCTTTTAATAAATCGTCGTTAATTAATTTATATACAGAAATAAATTGATCTATATCATCCTCTTTCAGATTGCAAATATATCCAAATGTGACATCTTTTAATTCTTTATCATTTAAAAGATTAATAATTTCTAATATGTCTTGTGTATTATTTAATATCCGTACAAGACAGTGACCTAGTTCATTCTTATTTTCAATTTCAGTACTAAATTGAATTATTGCTGTTATACCACTTTCTTTATATATTTTCTCAACGACTTCAATTTGTTTAGCAAAAATTAATTCACTTTTGTCAAAATAGTCATCACATAATAAATATTGTTCATTTCTAAATAGTAGTTTTCTTTCTAAATTGGTTTTATCTTGACCAAAGTCATCAATCATTTTCTCTAAAATCGTCATTTTTTCAGTTGTAAAACCATATCTAAGATTTCCAAAATGCTTTTGTTCAACTAGATATTTATTAAAAGAATGAATGATTTCATCTTTATCTTCATTCTCTAAACTCGCTATGTTTTTTCTAATTTCATTTGTCAATTTTTCAAAATCATCATTTAGTAAAAATTGAAATATATTGATTAAATCTTTTATTCTATTTGCATTTTTATCCATATGTTTTAATAAACAATTAACATATTTTGAAATATTTTCTTTTGAGTTAGTTTTATAGACAATGCAAGGTTTATCCATATATTCTGGATAGTTAATCATTCCATTTCCACGTCCTATATTTTGAAATAATCGTATCAAAAAATACCACGCAAAATCCGAATTGGTCTTAAAAAAGTTTTCAATCATCATTACTCTATATGTTAACGTAGCACTAGTTTGTGGTCGTTCTATAGAAAATACATCAATCAAATATTCAAGATTTTCTTTATTATTAATGCATAACATAAACATTAATTTTACCGACTCAATAAAATAATTTTCAAATAGTGCTAATGTTTTTAATGATACCATAAAACATTCATTTAACTGTGTATTATAATAATTATATTTTGGTGTTTCTTTCATCATATTTAAAAGACTATTTTCTTTTTGATTAAATTTTTTTGAATATTCTAAGAGATATAGCTGTGGATTAATCTCTCCTAGACATTTTATTACATCTACTAGACTCATATAATACTTCCAATCATTTTTAGAAAATATATTTTCTAAAAATTTCATTCCATAATTATAAATGTTATTAGATCCTTTTTTCAGCACTGAAATTCTTGCAATATTATTTAATATATAACTTCTTAATATATTAGAAAAAGCCAAATGATCTTTTTCAAAGCAATTATAAATAAGCCAATCATCTGTTAGATTTTCATTAAATATATTAGATAAATAAATAGCTTTATTAAAATATTTTTCAAAAAACAAATCATCATATCCTACAATGATTTTTTCGGTTAAGTTATCATCTAATGCAATCTCCCAAATTGAGCTATTATATTTAATAATATCAGGATACTTCATTTTTTCTGATCTTATTTT
>SAMEA104404100__coassemble_997_pt1 | contig 27881 bp, 25 predicted proteins | sample SAMEA104404100__metabat2_high_PE_039 | metagenome-assembled genome bin SAMEA104404100 (sample SAMEA104404100) | Balaenoptera acutorostrata | reverse complement strand
TTCAAAAACTGTAAAATAAGAAAGGAAAACAAATTGATATGAAATACGAAACTCCACAATTAGAGATCGTTGCATTTGAAACAGAAGATGTTATCGTTACAAGTGCAGTAGATACAGGACCTACATTAGGACCAGACGAATTACCTATCCTTCCACTTCAATAAGTTTAAAAACGATGAGAGTCATGCATAAGCATGGCTCTTTTGTTATAATATGGAGGAAAAGGGGAATACAACATGAAAAAGAAACGAATCGATTATGATGAACTATTACATATTCAAACAAGAGGAAGGGATGATGAAAAAGCAGATGCGTTTCACCATCCATATGAACCAACACCCTATCGTGTATTAGAGAGATTAGCAGATTGTGGATTGATACAAAAAGAAGATGTTCTTATTGACTTTGGTTGTGGAAAAGGACGCGTGGACTTCTTCATGAATAAGATATGTCATTGCAAGACGATTGGTGTGGAATATGATGAGCGCATGTATGATCTTGCAATCAAGAATGCGAAAGGTGCGAACAATCAGGACGTGTCCTTTTGTCTGCAACAAGCAGAAAGTTATGAAATTCCACAAACGAGCAATCGTTTTTATTTCTTTAATCCGTTTTCAATTGAGATTTTATATACAGTATTAGATCATATTCTTGCATCTTATTATGAACATCCAAGAACACTTTACCTGTTCTTTTATTATCCAAGTGATGACTATATTGCACACTTGATGATGCATGATGGATTTACATTTTATGATGAAATTGAATGTGGCGATTTATTTGAAGGGAATAACATACGTGAACGAATTATGATCTTTACTATTGATTGTTAGCTTGCTGAAATTATTTTGTGAAAATGTTGTCAACGATTGACTTTGGATTCATGCAAATATATAATAAAAACGAAGATGAAGCGCTTACATCTAACATCATTATGTACAAAAGGAGATCATGTATGAAAACATTAAAAATGCTGATGATGAGCTTTTTGATGCTTGCAATGGTTGCAGTTGTACCAAATACCATTCTAGCATCAACTACGATTACGCAAGAGGAAGAAGGCTATATTAGTGAAGTTCTTTCTTACTATGCAAATTACACACAAGGGGATTTTAACGCTGATAATGGTTGGAGTGCTTCTGCAATTTATGCAGATGTAGATATTGATCATTCGCTAACAAAATTAGAAGAGATCAATCCTCGATTAGGAAAAGCATATCGCAATATCATGGATACTTGGATGTATGCTGATACGACAATGCCAATCAATAAAGAAGTCTTACCGGATGGCTTAGCAAATGATGAAAGTTTATGCATCGTAACATTAGGCTTCCAATTAGACCAAAAAACTGGGGAAATGCAACCAGAATTAATCGATCGTTTGAATGTTACTTTAGAAAGTGCTAAAAAATATCCAAACGCTAGTATCGTTGTTACTGGTGGTGGAACATCTCCTGCAAACCCTAATAATACAGAGGGTGGAGAAATGGCAAAATGGTTGATCAAAAACGGTGTGAGTGAAGAACGCATCATCGTGGAAGATCGTGCTCCTACAACTGTTGGAAATGCAATTTATACATTCGAATTATTGAAACAAAGACCACATATCAAATCCGTGGCTATGATTTCAAGTGCTTCTCATATCCAACGTGCTGTGGCAATCTTTGAAACAGTCTTCCAATTAGAAGCTTATAAACAAAACAACGATTCTATTAAAATCGTTAGTAACGCAAGTTGTCCAGTAGAAAGAAAAGAACGCTTATCTCAACAAGTGAGTGCTGTTAAACAAGCAACAAACTATTGCTTACAAGCAGATGCAAAAGTGTTAGAAGATATTGAACGTTCTACTTTAAAAGGATTAGAAATTGAAACTGCAAAAGATGAATACGAACTAGGTGAAGTTGCAGATGCAAAAGTCATCGCTACATTCGCAAAAGGTGACGAAGTCTATCGTGTTGATGTCAGTGATCGTGCTGTTCTTGAAACGATTGATACAAGCAAACTTGGAAAACAATCGATGCGTGCTATGTATATGTATAACGATGGAAAAGAAATGGCTACAAAAGACATCGTTGTAGTTGAAAAAGAAGAAGTAAAAGAACCAGAACAACCTGTAAAACCAGAAGTAAAACCAGAAACTCCTGAAGTACCAAATGCGGATGGAAATGAAGTACCTCCTACTGGAGATACAACAAATACAAACGTTTTGTGGGCAATGGTTGCGATTGCTGGAGTTGCTTTATTAAGAACAAAATTCGTTTTAGCAAAACGTTAAAAATGATTGAAAAACTGCTGTTTAAAAAAATGGCAGTTTTTTTATGAAATTGTTCAAAATTTATGTACAGATTGCCCTATATGTGATAAATTATATAGGCAACAAAATGTAACCGTTACAATAATGATTACATGCATACATTCATGGAAGGGGAATAAGGCAATGAAACGTAAATTAATGAGTATGTTGATGGCAGGTTTATGCGTGTTTATGGTAGCAGGATGTGCAAGTACTAAAAGTACAAAAACTCCAGCAGAAGTAATTGAAGAGGGATTTAAAAACAATGATGGAAGTGAAATCATCCAAGTATATGTAGATACAGAAGATATGGATGTTGTTTATGAAATCGAAGATAGCGTTGTAGCTAAATTTAAAGAAGAAACTAAGAAAATTAGTGCAATGACAAGTGCAGAAGCAAAAGATAGCGCATATGGTAAATATTTAACTGTTGCGGAAGATAAATTAGATGATCCACAAACATTAAAAGATACAGTTGGTATCACAAAATTAGTATTTGATGCACCAAATGAAACAGTATCAATCCCAGTTGATGAAGCTTGTTTCGAATTCATCGATGTATTAAAAATGAGAAACTTATTCTTAAAAGCTGAAGATGCAGAAGCTAAAAAAGATACAAAGAAAGCAAAAGAATTATATGAAACAATCGTAGGAACTCTTACAATGAGAGAATTAACTGACGACGTTTTATTAAAAGCATCTACAGAAAAATTAGCAACACTTAAATAATTAATGCTTTTAAAAGGCCAACCTGTTTGGTCTTTTTTTTAACGAAAAATGGACAAAATGGGCGAAAATGAAGCTTGTTTTATCGCTTTTCTTTCTTTCGAGTAAAAAGTGTGTTAAAGTTAACATAGAAAAGAATGGTCATATTAACCAGATGAGAATCATTTTATGAAACATAATATCATCATGAAAGGAAGGAATATATGAAAACAAGTGGAAAAGTAATATCCGCTATTTTTGTTGTCGCATCTTTATGCTTGACAAATAGTGCTGATATACTTGCAACAAGTACAACAACAAGTGAAGAGACTAGCAACGAAAGCGTTACTTATGAAGGACGTGTACAGGAAGTGGATGAATTAATTGCAAACATTGGCAATGTTACATTGGATAGTAAAGATGTCATTGAACAAGCAAGAGCTGCTTATAATGCACTAAGTATTGAAGAGCGTGCTTTATCCTTGAATGGGTATTTATTATTTGAAGCAGAACGTATATATGATTTATTGATTCATACACCAACAAAAGATATGGATGAATTAGAACAATTAGACTACCGCATGGGACAATTACAGGACTTCACCATTGCGAATTGGCAAGAAATTAATACGATTAATAATATGTATCAAATGTTAAGTGAACAAGAAAAAGCACAATTGGATAATGGACAATCATTCTTTTTAAAATATCAAACGTATTTATTAGAAAATACAGGTGCTCAAGATTTGCAAGAAGCCAATGTTGATGCAACTATCGTTGATGAATTCATCAATATGATCGCCACTGCTGAAGAAAAAGAAATCTATATTACACAAGCTAGAAATGCATATAATGCATTAACGGATGAGCAAAAATTAGAAGTACAAAATTATCAAGTATTACTCGATGCAGAAGCAAAACAACAAGTAGAAACAAAGGAAGAAACAACGATTGATAAGAAGCTAGAAAAAGAAGATGTAGAAACAGGTAGTGTAACTCTACTTCCTTGGATTTTTGGCTTAGGTGTTTCTGCACTTGGTATTGTTGGAATGAAAAGAAAAAGATAAAGAAGATCGAGCACTGATGTGAGCAATCACATGAGTGCTTTTTTTTATCAAATAAAGATGCAAAGTGTTAGACAAAGATAACAAAAGGTAGTAAGATAAAGCCATAAAATCAAGAACAGATAAAAACCTTACAAATGAGCGTACATATTACGAATAAATTGTTTAATAAAAACAAGAGCAAATAAATGGTAAAGAGAGATCTGTTATGATAATATAAAGACAGTTAGATAGAGCTAACTTAAATAGAGTATAAGTAGTTAAGAATATAGATCAATATAAAGGAGGAAATACAAATGGAAAAATTATTAAATCAATATTTAGCCGACTTAGTAGTGGAATATCACAAGTTACAAAACTTCCACTGGTATGTGAAAGGAAAAGACTTCTTCGTCGTACATGCGAAATTAGAAGAATTATATAACGGAATTAACGGTGCAATTGATGAAGTTGCTGAAAACATCTTAATGCTTAATGAAAAACCATTCGGTTCACTAAAAGACTTTTTAGAAGTCAGCAAAATTAAAGAAGCAAAGATGGAAGCAATTAAATCAAAACACATCTTTAAACAAGTAAAAGAAGACTTTGCATATTTATTAGACAGCGTAAAAGCAATTAAAAAAGAAGCAGACGCGCAAGAAAATTATGTTATCTCAGCTTTAATGGATGATTACATGAAAGAATATGCAAAAATGATCTGGATGATCAACAGTTTAGACAAAGAAGACTAATCAAGAAAGAAAAGAGGAACAAATTATGTCATTAATTAATAAAGAAATTAGCGAATTCAGCGCACAAGCATACGTAGGAAACGAATTTAAAACAGTTACAAAAGAAGACTTACTAGGTAAATGGAGTGTCTTATTCTTCTATCCTGCAGACTTTACATTCGTATGTCCAACAGAATTAGAAGACTTAGCAAACAAATACGAAGAGTTCAAACAAATTGGATGTGAAATCTACTCTGTATCTTGCGATACTCACTTCGTACATAAAGCATGGCACGATTCTTCAAAAACAATCGCAAAAATCCAATATCCAATGTTAGCTGACCCAACTGCTGCTTTAGCAAAAGACTTAGATGTTTATATTGAAGCAGATGGACTTGCTGAACGTGGAAGCTTCATCATCAACCCAGAAGGAAAAGTAGTTATGTATGAAGTCATCGCTGGTAACGTTGGACGTAACGCAGATGAATTGTTCCGTCGTGTACAAGCTAGCCAATTCGTTTATGAACATGGAGATGAAGTATGTCCTGCCAAATGGAAACCAGGAGAAGAAACATTAAAACCTTCTTTTGATTTAGTAGGAATGATTTAGAATGAATCAAATTTATGATGCAATCATTATCGGTGGAGGTCCTGCGGGACTCTCTGCCGCTATTTATATGGCACGTGCAAAATTCTCTGTACTTGTGATTGAAAAAGAAAAATTTGGCGGGCAAATCACAATTACATCAGAAGTTGTGAACTTTCCAGGTGTCATTAAAACAAGTGGTAGTGAATTAACAGAACAGATGCGTATTCAAGCACAAAACTTTGGTGCTGAATTCTTATCTGCCAATGTAAAAGAAGTACAATTACAAGATCAATTAAAAACAATCGTTACCGATAAAGGTGTTTACCAAGCGATTGGTGTGATTCTTGCGACTGGTTCAAGCCCTCGAAAAATTGGCTTTGAAGGTGAAAAAGAATACCAAGGACATGGTGTTGCTTATTGCGCAACTTGTGATGGAGAATTCTTTACAGGCATGGATGTCTTTGTCATCGGTGGAGGTTTTGCAGCTGCCGAAGAAGCGATGTTCTTAACAAAATATGCGCGTCATGTCACAATCATGGTGCGTGAACCAGACTTTACATGCGCCAAAACAATTGCCGATAAAGTAAAAGCACATGATCATATCGATGTGCACTACAATACGGAAATCCTATCTGCCAAAGGGGATGCCATGTTACGTGAGGCGACATTTAGAAACAATGTCACAAAAGAAGAATGGACATACCGTCCAGAAGGGCAAGATAGCTTTGGTATCTTCGTATTTGCCGGTTATCAACCAGCAAGTGCTTTATTTAAAGACCAAGTAGAATGTAATCCTGCTGGAAACTTAATTACGGATATCAACCAAAAGACAAGTCTTGATGGTGTATATGGTGCAGGGGATGTCTGCGTGAAAAACTTAAGACAGGTGGTTACTGCTGTCAGTGATGGTGCAGTTGCTGCGACTTCACTTGAAAAATACATTCCTGATGTTGTGAAAGCATTAGGTGTAGAAACAAAAAAATTAGTGGTGAAAGAAGCAAAAGAAGAAAAGAAAGTGGAAGCACAAAGTGATGGAGCCTTCATCAGTGCTGAAATCAAAGAAAAATTAGCACCAATCTTTGATCGACTAAATAAAAACGTTTTCTTAAAAGTGAGTGATGATGCTTCATCTTTAGCGCAAGAGATGAAAAACTTCGTAGAAGAATTATGCCCATTAAGTTCTTATCTAAGCTATGAAGTTGTTGCAGGTGATGAAGCTGGTATTTCACTATACGATGAAAACAACAACTACTTACGTGTTTGTTTCCATGCAGTACCAGGTGGTCATGAATTCAACAGCTTTATTATCGCCATCTATAACGCAGCAGGTCCAAAACAACCAATGGATGAAGACTTATTGCGCAACATTCAAGCAATGGCTACACCACACCATATCAAAGTGGTCGTATCACTATCTTGTACAATGTGTCCAGAACTTGTTATGGCAAGCAATCGCATTGCGTTAGAAAACAAAAACATCGAAGTGGAAGTCTTTGACTTTGCCCACTACCAAGCATTGAAAGAACAATATAAGATCATGAGCGTCCCTGCAATGATCGTCGATGATCAAGATGTGTACTTTGGTAAAAAAGATGTTCAACAACTATATGAATTATTAAAATAAACAAGGCAAGAAAGTGGTGACACTTTCTTGTTTTTCATTGGAAATGAAACAAAATTATCTTGACTTTATAAGTTAGAAATGGTATAACTTTGTTAGTTAAAGCTAACTTGGTACAGGTGAAGAAAGAGGAAAATTCATTTTTTTTACAACCGTAGTTAGATATAGCTAACACAAGAAGGAGAGTGACATAAATGGTATGGACATTTGAAACATTATTAGTAGAGTTGTGTGCACCAACCTTAATGGGGCAAAAACCTGCTAGTCTGTTTCGGTATTGTGCAACAGATGAACAAATGGTATTTGATGAAATTGATGACTGGAATCATAAGATGCAACGCTTCGGGATTCACTTTGTCGTACTAAAAAAATGTTGCAAGTCTGATTCCTACTTAATTTATGTTTATCGACCAAAATTACTAGATCCTATTTTAAAAGATATGGATGTAAACGCATTCTTGATGGAAAATGGTTATGAAGAAGATGATTCCGTAGAAGGTATGCTACAAACCTTATCTTCTCGTCTATGTCTTCAAGAACAGTTTCCTCATGAAATTGGAATCTTTCTCGGTTATCCTTTAGATGATGTGATTGGCTTTATTGAAAACGAAGGGCGTAATTGTACATGTTGTGGATATTGGAAAGTCTATGGCAATCCAGTCCATGCGAAGAGAAAATTTAGCATTTATGATACATGTACATCATACTGTAAAAAACTTTTTGCACACGGAATATCCGTACCGCAATTAGCTGTAGCTATATAGTAAGCAAATATAGGAGGAAATTATTATGAGTAGATTTGCAGTTGTATATTGGAGTGGAACAGGAAATACAGAACAAATGGCTAATGCTGTTGCTGCTGGAATCACTGAATCAGGAAACGAAGTTGATGTATTAACAGCTGGAGAATTCAATTCTGGATTAGTAGACGGATATGATGGAATTGCATTCGGATGCCCATCTATGGGAGCTGAACAATTAGAAGAAACTGAATTCGAACCAATGTTTGAAGAAGTAAAAGGTTCATTAAACGGTAAAAAAGTTGCATTATTCGGATCATTCGGTTGGGGTGATGGAGAATGGATGCGTAACTGGAACGATGATTGCGAAAGCAATGGTTGTGTCATGGTTTGTGATCCTATCACTTGCAATGGTGCACCTGATCCATCTGTAGAAGCTGAATTAGCTGAATTAGGAAAAGCTTTAGTTGCATAATTAACGATATATACAATCATACTCTTGGTATCAAAGGAACTCTTTGATACCATTTTTTTATAAGAAGTTGATTGCGAAAGCATGTAATTAAATTAAAAAAATTAGCACTCATGTATTGACAGTGCTAATACTTGTGCTATAATACAGTTAGCAATCCTCATAAGAGAGTGCTAAAAAGGAGCGTGAGATGATGAACTTTGAAAAGATGAGTGAAAAACTACAACAAGTGATTATGCGAGCGATAGAGTTATGTAAAAGTGATTCCTATCCAAATATTGATACGATTCAAATGTTGAAAGCAATTTTTGAAGATGATGTATTAGATGGATTATTCAAACGACTTAACATAGATAAGAAACGTGCGATGCAAATCGTGGATAACGAATTATCTCATGTTGCTAAAAGCTCTAACGTGAATCCGCAATTCACAAGCGAAGTAGTAAAAAGTTTTGACGAAGCGCAAGCGTGGAGTCAATCCGTCAACGAGACCTATTTATCCGTGGCAAGCGTGTTTATTGCCTTGTTGTTTAATAAGTCTTATATTTCAAAACAAATCGTAAAAGAATTTAATTTAAAACAGAAAACTTGTCAGGAACAAGAATTAGAACGTCGAGGTGGTAAAGAGATGAATACACCAAATGCAGAAAGTAATTTAGAAGCGTTAAGTAAATATGGGCGTGATCTTGTCGAAGATGTCAAAAATGGTAAAATTGATCCAATTATTGGTCGTGATGATGAAATACGAAGAGTCATTCAAATTTTATCTCGTAAAACAAAAAATAACCCTGTGTTAATTGGAGAACCAGGTGTTGGTAAAACAGCCGTAGTGGAAGGAATCGCTTGGCGTATTATGAAGGGCGATGTTCCTAGTTCATTAAAAGAGAAAAAATTAATTGAACTTGATATGGGGTCTTTGATTGCAGGGGCTAAATATCGTGGTGAATTTGAAGAGCGTTTAAAAGCAGTGCTTGAAGAAGTGAAACAAGCACAAGGAAACATCATCTTATTCATCGATGAAATTCATAACTTAGTTGGTGCTGGTAAAACTGAAGGAAGCATGGATGCAGGAAATATGTTAAAACCAATGCTTGCTCGTGGTGAGTTACGTTGTATTGGTGCCACAACTTTTAATGAATATCGTCAGTACATTGAAAAAGATGCAGCTTTAGAAAGACGTTTCCAACGTGTAACGGTACAAGAACCAACAGTTGAAGATACAATCAGTATTCTTCGTGGATTAAAAGATCGTTTTGAATCTTATCATGGTGTTAAAATTCTAGATGAGGCCATTGTTGGTGCAGCAGTCATGTCAAATCGTTATATTACCGATCGATTCTTACCAGATAAAGCGATTGACTTAATTGATGAAGCCTGTGCTACATTAAAGGTTGAAATGGAATCTATGCCACAAGAATTAGATGAATTACAACGTCGTATTATGCAATTACAAATTGAAGAGACTGCGTTGAAAAAAGAAGAAGATAAAAAGTCACAAGAACGTCTATTAGATATTCGTAAAGAATTAGAAGATTTACGAGCACAAAAAGATGTGTTATATACAAAATGGGAAGATGAAAAGGCAGAACTTGAAGAAAGCAAGGATGCAAAAGTACGTCTAGAAAAAGCAAAATTAGACTTAGAACAAGCACAGAGTGAAGCTCGTTATGAAGATGCTGCGAAGTTACAATACGGAACGATTCCACACTTAGAAAAAGTTATTCGTGAGTCCATGGAAAAAGAAAAGAAAGATGATGCCTTGATTCAAGAGACCGTCAATGAAGAAATCATTGCGAAGATTGTTTCCCGTTGGACGGGTGTTGAGGTTTCTCGTTTAGTGGAAGGTGAGCGTCAAAAACTATTGCACTTAAAAGAAAGCTTACAAAAACGTGTCATTGGTCAAGATCAGGCCTTAGAGCTTGTTACAGATGCCATCTTACGTAGTAAAGCACAGATTCAAGATGAGAATCGACCAATTGGTAGTTTCTTATTCTTAGGACCTACCGGTGTTGGTAAAACGGAAGTGGCAAAAGCACTAGCTGAACAATTGTTTGATAGTGAAGCGCATATCGTTCGTATTGATATGAGTGAATACATGGAGAAACATAGTGTGGCTCGTTTAATTGGAGCTCCTCCTGGATATGTTGGTTATGATGAAGGTGGGCAATTAACAGAAGCGGTTCGTCGTAATCCTTATTCCATCGTCTTATTTGATGAAGTGGAAAAAGCTCATCCAGATGTATTTAATGTCTTGTTACAAATCTTAGATGATGGACGTATTACCGATTCAAAAGGGGTAACTGTGGACTTTAAGAATACGTTGTTGATCATGACAAGTAACTTAGGTAGTCAGTTTGCTTTTGAAGATGGCAATCGAGAACAAAAATATTTAGGTGAAGTGAAGAAATACTTCAAACCTGAATTCATCAATCGAATCGATGAAATCATTGTCTTCAATGCCTTAAATGAAGAGATGTTAGATAAAATTGCTCATAAATTCATCTCTGAATTACAACGTCGTTTAGAAGCAAAAGATATCCACTTAGAAGTATCTGATGCAGTCTATCGAAATATTGCGACACAAGGTGTTGATCCAGTCTATGGAGCAAGACCAATGAAACGATATATTCAGCGAAATGTAGAAACAATGATTGCAAGAAAGATGATTGAAGGAAATGCAAGCAAGGAAGATACGATTTATGTTGATGTTGTCGACGGCTTGTATGAAGTAAGTTTACGCTAAATGAACAAGACCTGTGAGAAATGTCAAACACAGGTCTTTTTTATAAGATTTTTAAGGAAAGCAGGAAGAAGTATGATATACTAATATTGTAGGTGATGAAATGAAAATACTATTACATTCAGATAAACAAAAACAAATCGCAAAAAGTGGTGTGGGTCGTGCTATGATTCATCAACAACAAGCATTAGGCTTAAATGATGTGGAGTATACAACGGATCCAAAGTGTAAAGATTATGATATCATTCACATTAATACCATTTTCCCAGAATCTTATCGCATGGCTAAAAAAGCAAGACGAATGGGGAAAAAAGTGATTTATCATGCGCATTCTACAGAAGAGGATTTCCAAAATTCTTTCTTATTATCGAATCAAGTTGCTCCTGTCTTTAAGACATGGCTATGCAAATGTTATGGAAGCGCCGATTTGATCATTACACCAACACCATATTCAAAACGTTTATTAGAAAACTACAATCTAAACAAACCAATTGTGGCAATTTCAAATGGAATTGATTTAAGTTATTATCAACAAGATGAAGAAGCTGCCACTCGATTTAGAGAAAAGTATGGGTTTAAAAAAGAAGATAAGATCATCATGTCTGTTGGTTTATATATTGAACGTAAAGGGATTTGTGATTTTGTTGAATTAGCGAAACGCTTTCCTCAATATCAGTTTATTTGGTTTGGATATACAAATTTAAATACGGTTCCTGCAAATATTAAAGAAGCGGTACAAACAAAACTAGATAATTTGCATTTCCCAGGATATATTCCAAGAGGTGAAGTGCGTGATGCTTATCTAGGTGCTGATTTATTTTTATTCATGACCCATGAAGAAACAGAAGGAATTGTATTATTAGAAGCGCTCGCAAGTAAAATTCCTACGTTAGTTCGTGATATTCCTATTTATGAGGGTTGGTTTGAAGATGGTAAAAACATCTACAAAGCAACGACGATGGAAGAATTTGAACAAAAGATTTCAGGTATTTTAGAACATCAGTTGCCAGATCTTACCCAAGAAGGGTATAAGGTTGCGCAAGAGCGTGATATTAAAGCCGTTGGAAAACAACTTAAAGAAGTATATGAATATGTGTTAACACATTTTAATGATGAAGAAGAGACAAAAGTGAAATAGAAATGTTTCACTTTTTTCAATTGTGGTATATCATGTTATTTTCTATCCGTTCTTGCAATGCGGATATAAAAAGGGTAAACTATACTACATGAATATAAAAGAGGTAGAACATGTTTGGATATATTGTAGTCAATCAACCAGAGTTAAAAATTAAAGATTATGAGTGTTATCGAAGCTTTTATTGTGGCCTTTGCCAGTGCTTAAAAAAAGACTTCTCGCAAGTTTCTAGACTAACCCTTAACTTTGACTTGACCTTTGTTGCTTTGCTTCTTAGCGCCTTATATGAGCCGGATACAAAGCAAGAACACAAGCGTTGTCTTGTTCATCCGTTGAGCAAACATGTGATGTATGAAAATGACTATATTCATTATGCGGCAGAGATGACCATTGTCTTAACCTATTTAAAGTTAGAAGACAATTGGATTGATGAACATAAAGTATCATCGAATGTCGCTAAGCACATCCTTGCGCATCATTACGCAAAGATTCAACAGAAATACCCAGAAAAAATAAAAACCATCGAAGAAGCACTAATCTCGATTCATAAACTAGAAGAACAAAAGGTTTATGACTTAGACAAGCTTTCTTCGTTAACAGGAGCCTTTATGGCAGAAATCCTATGTTATAAAGAAGATGAATGGTCGACGTATCTAAGAAGGATGGGCGATTATCTTGGTCGTTTTATTTACTTATTAGATGCCTATGATGATTTATATGATGATCAGAAAAAAGGATGCTTTAATCCTTTAGTAGAAGAAGAAAAGAAAGAGACGTTTGAACAGCGAATTCGCATGATCTTAGAAATGATGATTGCGACATCGTGTGAAGCATTTGAAATGTTACCGATTGTGGAGTATCAAGATATTCTTAGAAATATCTTATATTCTGGTGTATGGTCAAAATTTGAAATGACACAAAAAGATAGATTAGGAGAAGAACATGCAAGATCCATATAGTATATTAGGAGTATCAAGAGATGCAAGTGAGGATGAAATTAAAAGAGCCTATCGTAAGATGGCTAAGAAATATCATCCTGATGTGAATAAAGATCCAGGTGCAGAAGATAAATTCATCGAGATTCAAAATGCCTATCAACAAATCATGGAATATAAAAAACATGGTGGTGGGCCTCAAGATTTCTGGAGTCAGAGCAATTATTATCAACAGGGCTATTCGAACAGTTCTTATTCAGGTAGTGCTATGAATGACTTTCAAACTGCCGTCAATTATTTAAATATGGGACAGTATCAAGCAGCCTACAATGTGTTAGTCAATATTGCCGATCAAGATCGTGATGCAAGTTGGTATTATTTATTTGCGATTGCTAATTATGGCTTAGGAAACCAAATCGCAGCCGTAGATGCAGCTGAAAAAGCTTGTAATATGGATCCAAGCAATCAACAGTATCGACAACTATATGCCCAACTACAACAAGGTAGAAGTTATTATCGAAGTGTGCAAACACCACTTGGTAACTTATCAAGTCTTTGCTGTAATATCATTCTTTGTAGTATGTGCTGTGGCAATCGAGGCTTATGCTTATATCCAATCTGTTGTTGTTAAGAGTGTAAATCATAAACACTCTTTTTTTTATTTCGTGTTATACTATTAAAAAGAACAAGAAATGAAAAAGGTGATACAATGAAAAAAATGAGTATTTGCATTGGCATAACATGCCTGCTTTGTGTTATGTGTATCCTTCCTCTACAAGCGAAAGGAACACTTTTAACACCGCATACGTTTGGCTTTGGTAGTGAAGAAGATGAGGGTGTTTCTGCTCTTATTGAAGAGGGAAATCTTCAGCATTTGACTTTTTATGATTCTCACGATTATCCAATTAGCTATTGGATTCATGTACCAAAAGATGCACAAGGACATGTGATCAAAGATGTGCCCATCGTCTTATATTTGCATGGCTATTCGAATGGTGGAAACGATACGACGACTGCCATTCGTCATCATAATGCACTGTTGTTTCAATTGATCAAAGATCAAGATAAAAAAGAGCGACAAGCAATTATTTTAGTACCACAAACACCCCATGCCATCAATCCAAAAGACGAAGAGGATTGGTTTAAGGATCAATGGGTTGGTATGACTCCAGACAAGGGAGAAGATAAGTGGACACAGTGGAATTTTCCTTCTTGGGACATGGATCAAATTGCGCGTGTGCCTAATTTAAGAGCAGTGAAAGAATTAGTCTTAGATACGCAAAAACGATATCAAAGCGATGTGAATCGTACGTATGTGACAGGTATCTCTATGGGGGCTTATGCGATATGGGATTTAATTTCTCGTGATGATTCTCATCTGTTTGCAGCAGCGGTTCCGATTTGTGGCGTAGGAGATCCAAGCAAAGCAAAGAACATGAAGGATATTCCCATTCGCATGTATCATGGTGGACAAGATCCACAAGTGACAAAGGAAGCATCCGACTTGTTGTATGAAGCCTTGATGGACTATGGTCATGTGACTTATACGGTTTATGAAGATGAGGGCCATCCTAGCTGGAATTCAGCTTATAGCCCCGTGATGGATGATGATCAAAATGGAAAAAGTAATTTAGAAGATATGATTGATTGGATGTTTCTTCAATCCTTACAAGGACCATTAGATGGACGTGTGGATCAAGCTCCACTAAAACAAGTACTAGATCTTGCGCGACTTGAAAAGAAAGAAGACTATAGTCATAGAAGCTATCGTCATCTTCAACAAACGATCAAAGAAGGAGAAAAACTCCTACAACAAGCAACTACACAAGAAGAATTAAGCGCCTGTATCCAAGATTTACACGCACAAATGATACACAAGAGTACGCAAGATAATACGTTTGTTTATGTTCTTTTCGTAAGTGGCGCACTTGTTCTTGTATGCCTTGTTTTCTGGAAAAAGAAGCGATCACACTAACAATCTTGCCTAGCATTTGTTTTTTAATGACAATTTTTAAAAAATGACATATACTAGTACTATAGAAATGGATGTGATTGTATGAACTTTGCGGATATAGTTGTAAGTTTAATCGTCATTGGAATACTAGGCTTAAGTGTGTATTTTTTAAGACGTCAGAAAAAAGATAGCAATTGTAATTCTTGTATAGGAGATTGCAGTACATGTAATGCATTTTCAAACTTCTATGAAGATTATAAAAAAGATGAAGAAATGAAGCAGAAGAGTGATGAAGCGTAAAGCTCATCACTTTTTATAAAGAAAGAAGGATTGTTATGATTAAGCGTTATAAGCAAATGGAACCAGTACTAAAAAAAGGGGTTTATCTAGCGGAAACAGCGACGGTGATTGGAGATGTCATCTTAGAAGAAGATGTAAGCGTTTGGTTTGGCAGTGTCATTCGAGCCGATAAGGCAAGCATTCACATTGGACAGTGTTCAAACATTCAAGATAATTGTATGCTTCATACAGATCCAAATCATACGATCAAGATTGGTAAGAATGTCACGGTTGGACATCAAGCCATTCTTCATGGTTGTCATATTGAAGATGAGAGCTTGATTGGTATGGGTTCTACGATTTTAAATGGGGCACATGTTGGCAAACATTGCATCATTGGAGCCAATGCGCTCATTACTGAAAACATGCAAATTCCAGATAACAGCGTGGTTGTGGGTTGTCCTGGAAAGATTATCAAACAAGTAAGTGAGGAACAAATTGCACATATTTTAGACAATGCGAGCGAATATGTGAAATTGAAAGAGGATTATAGGGAGGAATAAGCAATGGATGAGCAATTTCAAAAAGTCATTGATCTACGTATCAATGCATGCATGAAAGCATTAGAAAAACATGGATTTACTTGTTATCATGCCAAAGATCAAGCAGAGGTATTTGCACTACTTGATACGCTGATTCAAGATCATGAGCATGTGAGCAATGGAGGATCAAAAACATTAAAAGAATTAGGTGTTATGGAGTATTTGATGAAGCGCGACGTGATCTTTCATTCTCATCGAAATCCAAACGCACCTCAAGAAAGTGAAGAAGAAGCGATGCGCGCCTTCTTTGCCGATACATTTCTTGCGAGTGCAAATGCTATAACCTTAGAGGGTGAAATCATCAACATGGATGGAAAAGGAAATCGTGTCAGTGCCATGATTTACGGCCCAAAACAAGTGGTGTTAATTGTCGGCTATAATAAGATTGTCCATGATGAAGAAGCAGCCAAGATTCGTATTCGTGAACTTGCTGCTCCTGCAAATACGATTCGTCTAGATAAAAAAACACCTTGTAGGGTGTTAGGTAGTTGTAAAGATTGTTTAAGCAAAGAGCGTATTTGTTGTAGTTATGTTAATTTAAAATATGATCGACAAGATCGTATTCGTATCATCTTTGTCGATGAAGAATTAGGATATTAAAAAAATGGGAAGCATTTTATAAAATGCCTCCCGTTTTTTCTAGTCTGCTAAAACAACACGTTTCACTTCTGGTACTTCATCCATTAAGATTGCTTGAATACCATCTCCAAGTGTTTCACCAATGGACATGCATCCAACACAAGCACCTAATAAACGAACTTTCACAAGACCGTCTTCATATGAAACAAATTCTACATCTCCACCATCACGTTGGATATAAGGACGAATTTTTTCAATTACCATACGAATTTGAATTTCAGTAGTCATCTTCCTCACTCACTTTCTATCTTTATACGAATTCATACATAATCAATGCAACAAGAACTCCTAATACGACACCACCAAGGATTTCAATATATTTATGTCCTAAAACACTTTTGATTCTTTCATGATAAATTGGATCATTTAATTTTAATCCCTTCATCCCTTCTAAATCACTGACTAATTGCTTTGTCAGTTGAATGTTACGACCTGCATAATAACGAACGTTTGCTGCATCATAAATCACGATGAAGCTAAATACGCAGGTAACAGCAAATATGGTTGAGTCAAATCCTTCTACTAGGCCAACGGCTAGCGTTAATGCACTGACTGTTGAACTATGGGAACTTGGAAAGCCCCCACAGGCAATACATTGATGGATATCAACTTGTTGTGTGCGAAAATAGAGAAAAACAGGTTTTAATACTTGGGCTAATACATTCGCTATTAAAGCCGCAAGTAATGGATAAATAGTAATCATGAAAGGGTCACCTCAAATAAAATAATTAATTATCGTTTTTCCTATTATAACACAAAAAAGAGATGTTTCGCCACTTGTATTCATATTTGAAAGCATTTTCATTTTGTGGATTATTTTATAACTTTTATGTGGAATTCTTCACAAATACAGGAAAAGCCCTTAATTTTTAAAGGAAACATGCTATAATAGATTAGAAGTAAACGAGGTGAGTAGATGCATTACATGGTTGGTGAGATAGTAGAGGGAGTTATTACGGGGATTCAACCCTATGGAGCATTTGTTTATTTGGATAATTGCCATAATGGATTAATTCACATATCTGAGATCAGTGAATGCTTTGTTCGTGATGTGCATACTTATGTACAAGTCAATCAACGAGTCAGGGTAAAAATATTAGACATTGATGAAGATGGAACTCACTTTAAACTATCTTTAAAGGCCGTAGAAGCAAAAAAAGCTCGTTCTATGCGTAAACGCAAAATCATTCATGAGTTACCGAAAATGGAGATTGGTTTTCAATCAATTGCGGAAAAACTCGATTCATGGATTGAAGAGGCTAATAAGTGATAAGTTAAAGGAGATTAAATATTATGATTACATTAGACACTACACATGCCTTCTTAAAAGAAGACGTAAAAGATTATCAAGATGTTGTAACAACATATCATGATCAATTAATGACGCGTACGGGAAAGGGAAACGACTTTGTTGGTTGGGTAGAATGGCCTAATAATTATGATCTAGAAGAGTTTTCCCGTATCAAAGAAGTAGCGAAGAAAATTCGAGAAAAATGCGATGTATGCATTGTTTGTGGAATTGGTGGTTCTTACTTAGGGGCAAGAGCTGCAATTGAAATGATGAATGGTTTATATCCTAGTGAAAAACCAGAAATGATTTTTATGGGGAATACTTTCTCAAGCACATACATTGCGCAAGTGATGAACTATATTAAAGACAAAGAAGTATGTGTGAATGTTATTTCTAAATCGGGGACAACAACAGAAACATCATTAGCTTTCCGTCTATTAAAACAATTTATGGAAGAAAAATACGGAAAGAAAGAAGCAGCTACTAGAATTGTAGCAACAACAGATAAAGCAAGAGGAACATTAAAAGAAATCGCAGACTACGAAGGATATGAAACATTTGTCATTCCTGATGATATCGGAGGAAGATTCTCTGTTATTACACCAGTAGGATTATTCCCAATCGCTGTTGCAGGCGTGGATATCGATGCGATTATGGTCGGATTAAAGAAAGCATACAACGACTTTGCCGATCCAGACCTAGACAAAAATCCTGCTTATGCCTATGCAGTATGTCGTAGAATCTTAGAAAAACAGGGGAAAAATGTCGAAATGTTAGTGACATACGAACCACAGATGGCAATGGTAGCAGAATGGTGGAAACAATTATTTGGAGAAAGCGAAGGAAAAGAAGGCAAAGGAAACCTTCCAACAAGCGCAACATTCTCAACAGACCTTCACTCACTAGGACAATTTATCCAAGAAGGTAAAAAAGTGTTATATGAAACAGTAATCAATGTTGAAAAACCAATGTTAGATATCACTTTCCCAAGTGATGAAGAAAATAAAGATAATATGAATTATTTAGCAGGAAAATCTGTTGACTGGGTAAATAAAATGGCCGCAAAAGGTACATTAGAAGCTCACGAAGTAACAGGACAAGTGCCAAATATCTTAATTACGATTCCTGATATGAGTGCAGAATCATTTGGATATATGTGCTATTTCTTCTTCAGAGCATGTGCGATGACTTGCTACATGTTGGATATCAATCCATTCAATCAACCAGGAGTAGAAGTATACAAAAAGAATATGTTCGCTCTATTAGGAAAATGCTAATGAAGGATGCAGCAAGATTGCTGTATCCTTTTTTTAAAACTTAAAAAAAGCCTTTATTTAAGGGATTTTGCTTAGTTTTATCAAATGAATTTTTAAGGTTTTAAAAAAAATCCTTTGATTTTATGAAAAGATTTGTTATAATAGTAACACGTAAATGTAAACGATTACATATAAGGAGGAATGCACAATGAGTAAAAAGTATGTTTATCTTTTTAGTGAGGGAAACGAAAACATGCGTGAATTGCTAGGTGGTAAAGGAGCCAACCTTGCAGAAATGATGAACTTAGGAATGCCAGTTCCATTTGGATTTACTGTAACTACAGAAGCTTGTAATCAGTATTATGCAGATAATGAAACAATTAATGATGACATTCGTAAAGAAATCTTTGATTATTTATTAAAATTAGAAGATCTAGCTGGTAAACAGTTTGGAGATTCTAGAAATCCATTATTAGTATCCGTAAGATCAGGAGCAAGAGCATCAATGCCTGGAATGATGGATACCATTTTAAATTTAGGACTTAATGATGAAGTTGTTGAAGGAGTTGCAAAACTAACTAATAATCCACGTTTTGCTTATGACTCTTATCGTCGTTTCATTCAAATGTTTGCTGATGTTGTAATGGGATTAGACAAAGCAAAATTTGAAAAAATTATTGATGAAATGAAAAAAGCAAAAGGCGTTAAACAAGACGTTGAACTTGACGCTGAAGATATGAAAGAGATGGTAAAACGCTTCAAAGCATTCTATGAAGAATCTTTAAAAGAAGAATTCCCATCTGATCCAAAAGAACAATTGTATCGTGCAATTGAAGCAGTATTCCGTTCATGGAATAACCAACGTGCTATTTTCTATCGTAAAATGAATGATATTCCAGGTGATTGGGGAACAGCTGTTAACGTTCAAATGATGGTATTTGGTAACATGGGTAATGACTGTGGTACAGGTGTTGCCTTCACTCGTAACCCAAGTACTGGTGAAAACAAATTATACGGTGAATTCTTAATGAATGCACAAGGTGAAGACGTTGTTGCAGGTGTTCGTACACCACAACATATCAGCCAATTAAAAGAAGTTGCACCTCAAGCTTATGAACAATTCGTAGATATTTGTAATAAACTTGAAACACATTATAAAAACATGCAAGACATGGAATTTACAATTGAAAAAGGTAAATTATTCATGTTACAAACTCGTAATGGTAAACGTACAGCAGCAGCTGCATTAAAAATCGCTTGTGACTTAGTAAGTGAAGGTATGATTACAAAAGATGAAGCATTGATGATGGTTGAACCAAAACAATTAGATTCATTACTTCACCCTCAATTCGATGCTGAAACATTGAAAAATGCAAAACCAATCGCAACTGCATTACCTGCTTCTCCAGGTGCTGCTTGTGGACACATCGTCTTTACTGCTGAAGAAGCTATTAAAGAAGCATTCGCAGGACGTAAAGTTGTCTTAGTTCGTTTAGAAACTTCACCAGAAGATATCGAAGGTATGCACGTATCTGAAGGTATCTTGACTGTTCGTGGTGGTATGACATCACATGCTGCAGTAGTTGCTCGTGGTATGGGTACTTGCTGTGTATCTGGTTGCGGTGAAATCACAATCAACGAAGAAGAAAAATATTTCGAAGTCAAAGGCGTTCGTTACAATGAAGGTGACTTCTTATCATTAGATGGTTCAACTGGTAATGTTTACGGTGAACAAATTAAAACTGTTCCAGCTGTTATCTCAGGAAATTTTGATACATTTATGAAATGGGCAGATGAAAGAAGAAAATTAAAAGTTCGTACAAATGCAGATACTCCAAGAGATGCAGCACAAGCTGTTAAATTCGGAGCTGAAGGTATTGGACTTGTTCGTACAGAACATATGTTCTTTGAAGGTGACCGTATCAAAGCTGTTCGTGAAATGATCGTTTCTAAAACAGAAGGTCAACGTAGAAAAGCATTAGGTAAATTATTACCAATGCAACGTGGTGACTTCGAAGGAATCTATGAAGCTATGCAAGGATTACCAGTGACAATTCGTTACTTGGATCCACCTCTACATGAATTCTTACCAACTAACTCTTATGACATCAAACAGTTAGCTGATCAAATGGAAATCAACTTGGATGAATTAAAAGCTGTTATCCAAGGATTACATGAATTCAACCCTATGATGGGACATCGTGGATGCCGTTTAGCTATCTCTTATCCAGAAATCGCTGAAATGCAAACAACAGCAGTTATTGAAGCTGCTATCAATACAAATAGAAAACACCCTGATTGGAACATTGAACCAGAAATCATGATTCCATTAGTAGGTGACAAAGCAGAATTAAAATATGTTAAGAATGTAGTTGTAAAAACTGCTGAAGCAGTCATTGCCAGAGAAAACGTTTCATTAACATACCATGTAGGTACAATGATTGAAATCCCACGTGCTGCATTATTAGCTGATGAAATCGCAGAAGAAGCTGAATTCTTCAGTTTCGGTACAAATGACTTAACTCAAATGACATTTGGATTCTCTCGTGATGATGCTGGTGGATTCTTAAAAGATTACTATGAAAAGAAAATCTATGAACAAGATCCATTCGCAAGAGTTGACCAACGCGGTGTTGGAAAATTAATCGGTATCGCAGTTGAAGGAGGACGTAAAACTCGTCCAAACATCAAATTAGGTATCTGTGGAGAACATGGTGGAGATCCTGCATCTATCGACTTCTGTCATAGAATGGGATTAACTTATGTATCATGCAGTCCATTCCGTGTACCAATTGCTCGTTTAGCTGCTGCACAAGCTGCTATCAAAGAAAACATGTAGTTTATTATAATCTTGAAATTTCATTTGAAGAAGCTTTGGAATTTGCTCGATTATCGAATCTTAAAATACATAACTTTAGATGGTCAAATTTAAAGATTATCGTGATTCTTAGATTAAACTAATGTAATACGCATTACTTTCAATAAGTAATGCGTATTTTTTTTAGCATGTAAAAAATATTAACTATGCTATGAAAAAATATGTTGAGATTTATATATAACTAAACTTCGCAGTTTAATATCTGAGAAGATAATTGTGATTAAATTATTACTTTTTGGAAACAATTCAAGAAAATTAAATATTTTTGATATAGTTAAAATAAGTTCATAGAAATTTTAGAAATGTAACATACAAGGAAGGAGCGACAAAAAAGCATACAGGCTAGTTGCAAGATCAAATGAATAATTTATTGATTTGGCATTAGCAAAACATTATGGAATTTAATTTGGATAGTGATTATATAAGCAATAAGTAATCTATGAACTATCCATATTCATCTGAATATGACAGGAAGGAGGAGTGTTTCGAAAATAAACTTATATAAAAAAGATATTAATATTATTTTTCAATCAATAATTAAAAAGAAAAGGAGTGAATGTTATGAAAAAAAGACTAATTAGTATAGTTACGGCATTTTTTATGTGTCTGAGTCTTATTCCTACTACAGTCTTTGCAGCGGACGAACCGCAAAAGATCACAAGAGTTGATTTGACCGGTTTTACATATCCTGTTTACGGCGAGTCCCCTGACTATGAGATGAGCGTCCCCGAAGGCGCACCCTATCACTTTGCTTCCCGGCAGGAGCTCGAAGACGAAGGTTACGAGAGGTTTGGTCCTCTGGCAATCAACGGTATCTGGTGGAACTGGAACGGACTTGATGATATTATGACCGAGGACGACACCTTCGCAGATACTTCTGCCAATGCTTATTACATGGATCTGGCTCTGATCCCTGATTCCGGCTATGAATTTGCAGAGGATGTGAGCGTTACCATCGATGGAGATACTTCGGTATTGAGCTACTCTCAATCCAGGGGAACGAATCTTTACATCGTGTCGAAAGACTTTACGGTAACGAAGCCCAGCATCGAAACCAAAGCCACCGTCACCTTCAAGGTGGAAAATGGCACCTGGAACGGCACGGACACCGCTGATAAGACCGTGGAAGTGACGCTGACCGACGGCAAGGGCACCCTGGCCGCAGAGCAGGTTCCCACCGGCATGAAGCCCGCCGATGGCTACGAAGGCGGTGCATGGGATGTGACCCCCAATACAAACGAGGGCGACATTACCGGCAATGTGACCTACACCTACAGCTTTACCAAGAAAGAAGATCTGATCTCTATTACCGAGGTTGCGCTGACCGGGTTCACGGCGCCTGTCTACGGCGCGGCTCCCGACTTTGAGCTGATTATCCCCGAAGGCGCACCCTATCACTTTGCTTCCCAGCAGGAGCTTGTAGACGAAGAATATAATAGTGATACTGTGGATTTGGCCGTCAATGGCGTCTGGTGGAACGAAGACGATACTGCGATGACCGAGGACGATGTCTTCACAAATACTTCTTCCGGTGCTTATTTCATGGATCTGGTTCTGATCCCCAATCCCGGCCATAAATTTGCAAGTGATGTGGATGTTACCATGAATGGGGAAACTTTGGCATTGAGGTTCTATTTGTCCGAGGGAACGAATCTTTACATCGTGACAAACAACTTTACGGTAACAGAACCTAAACCTGAATCTATTACTTATACTTTAAGTTTTGATAAGAATGGGGGTACTGGAACTGTACCTGCTTCCATGACACAAACTACAACAGAGGAAAGTTACGAATTTACAGTTCCTGGACAAGGTGATTTAGTTAAAGAAAATCACGTATTTGCTGGATGGATCAATGAAGAAACTAATTATTTTTATGAACAAGGTGATAAGATTGAGTTAGATAAAGATCATCGTTCTGTAACTTTAAGTGCATATTGGTATGAACTACCAAAAGTAAAATTTGATCTACCTTTGGCAAATGAGGAAAGTGTACCTGTAGAATTCCATGCTTCATATGATGATGATAAGATGATCATCCAAGTACCAACAACTCCGGTACCAACACGTGAAGGTTATGAATTTTTAGGATACACAATGAGCATCACACAGGAAATGCCAATGTCAGCATCTCTTCCTAATAGCATCGATTGCCAGCCAGGAGATGTGATCGAGTTAGGTAAAGATATCGCTTTAGGAAGTGAATACACGCTAACAGCAAATTGGCAGGAAGTTGAAACACCTGAAGAGGTTACAATTACATTAACATATGATGCAAATGGTGGAAAAGATGCTCCTGAGGCACAAAGTGCAATCGTTACTAACCCTGAGGGAACAGCTCTATTTACCGTAACAGATCAGGTTCCTACACGTGAAGGATACGAATTTGTATGCTGGAGCTTCAATAAAGATGATTCCGAATTTGCAATCTATGCTGGAGATCAAATTAATCTTGGACAAAATATGAAACTTTATGCACATTGGAAAGAAATCGAGAAGCCATCTCCAGAGACACCAGATATTGAAGATCCGGATAATCCAAGCAAACCTGATATTGAAAAACCAGTAAAACCAGAAGTTAAACCTGAAGTACCTAGTAAACCAGCTACAAAACCAGATGTAACAAATAAGGTACCACAAACTGGTGATAACAGTAATGTCATGTTATGGACACTATTCGGTATTGTTTCTTTAGCAAGTGCAGCAGCACTTATGCAGAATAAGAAAAAGAATAGAAGTGCAAAATAAAATATCAGAATGGGTAGAAAAAGATAGTTGGTTAAGAACTACTCTTTCCACCTTCGTGAATAACGAACAATAGTATGATACTTAAAATTTAAGATTGAAAAGTACATCAAATTCCTTAAGGAAAGCGATGTACTTTTTTTGTATATTAAAATAAACGAATTCATTCTATATATGTTACATGTATATACAAGAATGTTTCTTTTTGGTAATTATTCAATTTATTAACTTTATAGTGCTATCATAACTATGTTGATATGAAAAGAAATAGTCAATTTTTATTAAATAGAGGTGAGTGTTACATGTGGCTATTGATCTTTTTATACACTAGTTTTTGTTACGATTTGAATGGATGATACTATCGTTTCTATGGCAACCAATCATGAGGGTTGAAAGGTATGTTCATCAATCAAATTTTGCAACACAGTATTTTAGTTAGCTTCAATGCACAAAATGAAAAGGAGAGATGATTATGAATTTGAAGCCGTTATTAGTAGGAATGTTATCTGCATGTATGATTGGTTCAAGCATTGCTCCAACAGTTATGTTACAGGCGAAAGAGCCTGATGTTGTAGTAAAGATGGAAGTTGAGGAAACTCCTGAAGTCTTATTAGAACAAATGGGTAGAGACGTTAAACTAAAAGATTTTATTCGTCCGATTCGTCCTAGAGATTTGATCCAATTTCAAAGAAAAGTGAAAAAGTATTTTACGAAGATGGATGTATCTGCACAAGAGTTGACTTCTTCTTATGATTTAGCCATGTTTGACTCTGCATGTACTGGAAAAGAACATGGTTCGATTGGCGTAGCTCCTGCTCGTTTAAATGGGGAAGATGTGACGTTGATTGCATTAGGTGGTACAAATATCAAAGAAGGTCAAGCAACTGGATTTAAAGAAGATATTTTATCTGCGTTAGGAAAAAGTAATCAATATTTACGTAATGTCGTAGCTTTATTTGATGAAGTTGATGAATACAATCAACCAATCATTCCAGAAGATAAACCTGTGATTGTGACTGGTATTAGCCTAGGTGGTATGGTAGCGCAACAATTGTTAGGACAAAAAGAATTATTAAAACGTTTTGATATTCAACAGATTATTTGCTTTGGTTCTCCATTATTAGAACCATTTAAACGTAATGATGACACTCGTGTTGTTCGTTTCTGTGATACGATGGATATCGTTCCTTATTTAGGAAGATCTGCCATGGTTGATTTTATCAGACAAGAATTACTAAACAAAGATCCATTGCGTTATATTCAAGCGTTGGATGAAAAAGAAGTGTTATTAGGTGATGGTGGTTATCGTAGTCCAGTTAGTGCTCATATGTTCTCTTATATCGAAGGTAAATGTTGGAAACAATATGATGTCTTAGGTGTATATGAAGGAAATAATGAACTCGTGACACTTAAACCATTACAATTCTTTGAAAATCCTACAGAATAATAATTGATTTTCACTAATGAATGATTTACCCGTATTCGAATGATTGAGAATGCGGGTTTTCTTTTATTCGAATAATGAAAAAAGTTTACGGATGAGCGTAAACTTTTTCAAGACTGGGTATGATTGAGATAGTATAGAGTTAGGGAGGAGATGATTATACTTTGTTTCTTTTTCGGATTGACATAATCATACCCATGGCTGCAAGTGCACTACTTAGGTATACAATCATAATACTTAAGTTAGATGCATCACTAGTCTGTGGATTTGTTGTATTTGTTTTTGTTATGTTGGCATAAATTTTTGTTTGCTTTTTATTTGACTGAGCATTATTTGGATTCGTTGTTTTAGGTTGTTGTTTTACTATTTCTGAAGATTGAGGGGAGTTATTATGTTTTTCTTCAGGAGTTTGTGTTTCTTGATCTTTTGCTTCAATATTTGGTGTTTGTATTTGCTCATCTTTATTTTCTATGTCGGGAGTTTGTGTTTCTTCTTCTGTTTGACTAATGTCAGGTGTCTTCGTGTCTTCTTCTTTTGGCTTTTCAATTTGTTCATTTGGAGATTTGATTTCTTCTAGGGCCAAAATAGCGTTGTGTAAGTTGTTATATGCTTCCATGTAAGATTTTTTTGTGAATCGACTTTTCCATTTCCACTGGTCTTTTGCATTTTTTACTGCATTTTGAAGGAAATCTAATGACTCTGGTGTGTATGTTTGGGTTTGTGCTAGTTTTTCTTCTGCTGCAGCGATTTCTTCATTAAATGGGGCAATATATTCATTCGTGAGTACTAAATCTCTTGTTTTTGAATTTTTTAATTTTAGTGTTGCTTGTTGAACACTTTCTTTTGTTGCGTGTTCATCTTTTAATGTTTCTATTGCAGTTGCATATTTTATTAGATATTCTTTACTTCCAACTGGTTTATAGATACCGGCATTAACGTCATCATAGGTTTGTTGTTCAGAACGAATTAAAGCTTCTAATTCACGTTTATCTACTTGTTCTTTTTTCAAACTTTCTTCACGTTTTGTTGATATATCTAGTTTAATTGTTGTTCTTACCTCTCGATTCATAACAATTGGATTCATGATGATATCAAAGCTAGTTTCACCTTGTACATCACGTGTGATTTGGAATAATTGACTAAATTCTTGATTTCCAGGTAATTCTTTCGCTTGGATTTCTTGTCCTTTTTGTATATGTTTCACATATGCCATCTTAGATTTTAGTCCATGTCCATTGTCTTCTTTAAAACTAAATGTATAAATCGCTTTACCATCTTTTTCTTCTAAATGAATGAGTGGACTCATGAAATCATCCGCCATCGTCCCGGTTGAACCATTGATGTAGAACATTTTTGAATTTGTTGCTTTTTTTGTTGTTTGTCCGATAGCTATAGTCAATCGTTTTTCTAATTCTTTTAATTGTGTTGCTGTTAAGTTTTTGTCTTGAATGCTATCTTTTGCTTTCTTGTTTACTTCTTTCAGAGTTAACAAAGGAAATAAGTCATAGTCATCTGCGTGATTTAGTATTTGATCTGCTTCTTGAATACTTTTTTCTAATGAAGAGTAGTCTAATGTTATCTTTTGCAATTGTTCTTTAGCCCTTTGCAAAGTGATTAGTGCATCGTTACAATCTTTTTCACTACTTATTGGCAATGTTAGAATTGTTTTTGCATGTTCATATGCTTGATTGAAGGAAGTTTGTGTATCTTCCGTATAATCATTACTCTGATAATAATTCTCATATTCGATATAGAATTTACCTAAAATTGACTTTTGCTTTTGATTTGC
>SAMEA104404100__coassemble_971_pt1 | contig 28293 bp, 25 predicted proteins | sample SAMEA104404100__metabat2_high_PE_039 | metagenome-assembled genome bin SAMEA104404100 (sample SAMEA104404100) | Balaenoptera acutorostrata | reverse complement strand
TATTTATTCAACAGAAGGATATTTCATTTTAATTTTAAATTCTATACCTTTTTTTAAATTGTCCTTGACATGGGGACCACAATATTTAGTGAAATCCTCTTATTCATTTTCTGCTATTTTTTCATATTCTCTTGTGGCAAGCTCAAAGGCTTCATCAAGTTGTGCATTTAAGTAATCAGAAAGTTCATTATATGTTTCTAGATCGCCGTTATCAAAGAATACTTCAATTTCATCATAGAATGCTTCATAAGATGTGATAAGATCATCAGTTAGTTGATCATATAAAGCCATCCATTCATCATCTGTTTTTGCTTTCTTTAATTCTTGTTTGAATTCTTTTAAAGATTCATCAAAGCTAATATCTTGTTTTGTGATGTCTCCTTCTTCGCTATCATCATCGCTATCATCGTCATCGTCGATAACAACATCATCGAAGATAGATGAGAAATTGAATGGAAATTGAAAGTTAAAATCAAAGCTAAAGTCAAAGCTTGGCATCGTTGCATTGGTTGCATTCGTTGTTAAAAAGATACTAAACCCAAGGAGTGCAGCGATGAGAATGACTTTTACTCCTGCTGATGTATAAAGAGGTGGTCGTGTCTCTTTTCCACAGTAAGGACATACGATGGTATGAGGCTCTATTTCTTTTTTACAATGCGAACAATGTCGCTGTATTGATGGTTTATGCATGGAATCATCCTCCTGTTTCTACTTGTAGTGTATCATAGTTTTCACTTTTCTTTCTATATATATAAGTATTTCTTAAGAAAAAGATGATATAAAAAAAGTCACCACTGTGACTTATATAATCTGATTGGCTGGGGTACTTGGATTCGAACCAAGGAAATGCCAGATTCAGAGTCTGGTGCCTTACCGCTTGGCTATACCCCAATAATTGAACACCGATATTTTAAATGATTACCTATCGTTTGTCAACCTAAAGTTATGTATTTTAGGATTTATATAGAAAAAAACTAGATATAATGTGAAAAAGACATTGTCATTCTTTACTCTTTATTATATTATAAATATGCTGATTGAAAGGGTGAAATAAACGATGAGTAAAATTAGAACTAGATTTGCACCAAGTCCAACAGGATATATGCATATTGGAAACTTAAGAACAGCATTGTTCGAATACTTAATTGCGAAACACGAAGGTGGGGACTTTATCTTACGTATTGAAGATACTGACCAAGAGCGTTTAGTAGAGGGTGCTGTTGATATTATTTATGATACAATGAAAGAAGTTGGGTTAAACCACGATGAAGGACCAGATATCGGTGGAGATTTTGGGCCTTATGTACAGTCTGAACGTTTACCTATGTATAAAAAATACGCAGATGAATTAGTAGACTTAGGTGGAGCTCACTATTGTTTCTGTAGTGAAGAAGAAATTGAAGCACAACGTAAAGAAGCAGAAAGCTTAGGAATCTCATTTAAATATGATGATCCTTGTAAACATATCGATGTAAAAGAAGCAAGAGAACGTATTGCGAATGGAGAAAAATATGTTGTTCGTCAAACAATCAAACATGGCGGAGAAACATATTTTGATGATGAAGTATATGGTCGTATTGAAGTCGATAATAATATTCTTGATGAAAGTGTATTATTAAAATCTGATGGATATCCAACTTATAACTTCGCTAACATCATTGATGACCACCAAATGGGAATCACACATGTTGTTCGTGGAAATGAATATTTATCATCAACTCCAAAATATAATTTAATTTACCAATCATATGGTTGGCAAATTCCAACTTATGTACACGTTCCACCAGTAATGAAAGATGAACAACATAAGTTAAGTAAACGTAATGGAGATGCAAGTTTCCAAGACTTAGTGAAAAAAGGATATTTACCAGAAGCAATCCTTAACTATATCGCATTGTTAGGATGGTCTCCTGAAACTGAACAAGAAATCTATACATTAGATGAATTGATCAAAGCATTCGATATCAAACGTATTTCTAAATCACCAGCAATCTTTGATATTGATAAATTAACTTGGATGAATGGTATGTACTTACGTAATATGAGTGCTGAAGAATTCTTAGAATTAGCAAAACCTTATATCTTACAAACTGTTACACGTCCAGTTGATTTATTAGCTGTTGCTCGCATCTTACAGCCTCGTACAGATGTGTTAACAACAATCCCTGAAAGTGTAGACTTCATTGATGAATTACCTGAATATGACAATGCAATGTACATTCATAAGAAAATGAAAACAACTTATGAAATTGCATTACGTGCGCTACAAGCTGCAAAAGCTGAACTAGAAGGATTAGAAGATTGGTCTAGTGAAGAAGCAATCCATGAATTGTTATTAGCATTACCTAAGAAATTAGAAATGAAAAATGGACAATTATTATGGCCAGTTCGTACAGCGATTACAGGTAAACAATTCACTCCAGGTGGAGCTATTGAAATCGCTCATATCTTAGGAAAAGAAGAAACATTAAAACGTATTCAAGTAGGTATTGAAAAATTAGAAAAAGAAGTAAATGCATAAGTAGAGAAGTAGGAAATCCTCCTACTTCTTTTTTTATAAAAACTATACTATAATAAAATGCAGGATGTGATCGTATGGAGAAAAAAGAGAAGAGTCGCTTAGAGACATTTATTGAAACAAGATTAGAAAAAGAAGGAACGATCAATGCGATGATGGACATGAGATTAGAATCGCTTGATCCAAGCAAGAAGGAAGTAACACTTTTATTTCCTGTGCAGAAATGGCAATTAAATCCTGCTGGTCATATGCATGGAGGTATGCTTTGTACACTGATGGACATGGCCATGGCTGCAGCTGCATATAATTATTCAGATTCAGCCATATCACCAACCATCTCGATGAGTGTAAACTTTGTGCGTGGCGTCAATGCGAATGATACACTAAAGGCAGTATCTTATTGTGATCATGCAGGCTCAAGACTTGCACAGACAAGAGTCTTAGTCTATAGTCAACAAAGTGGAATTCTTGTTGCGAGTGCAAATGGTTCATATGCGATGAATCGTTAAAAAATAGTGGCTTTCAAAAAGAAATGATGTACAATAATAGAGGATATTTATATGGAGGTAACACGTATGACAATTATTGAAAAACTAGCTGCATTACGTGCGTTGATGAAAGAACGCAATATGCATGCCTATTTAATTCCTACTTCTGATTTCCATGAAACAGAATATGTAGGAGAACATTTTAAAGCAAGAACATATATGTCAGGATTTACTGGTTCTGCAGGAACATTAATCGTATGTGAAAATTGTGCTGCTTTATGGACAGATGGAAGATATTTTATTCAAGCAGAAAAACAATTAGCTGGATCAACCATCGACTTGATGAAACAAGGAGAAGAAGGTGTACCAACACTTGAACAATACTTGTACGATCAAATGCCAGAACATGGTGTTTTAGGATTTGATGGTCGTGTGTTAAATACAGCATTAGTTGAAAAGATCAATGCGAAATTAGCAACAAAACAAATCAGCATTGCTTATGATGAAGACTTAGTAGGAATGATCTGGAGTGATCGTCCAGCCCTACCTACAAAAAAAGGATTCTTCTTTGAAGAAAAATATAGTGGAAAAAGCACAAAAGATAAATTCAGCGATATTCGTAAGATCATGGCTGAAAAAGGAGCAAACGTTCATATCATTACATCATTAGATGATATCGCATGGATTTTAAACATGCGTGGATGGGATATCAAACACTTCCCAGCAATGTTAAGCTATCTTATTTTAGAAGAAGACAAAGCAACACTTTATGTTGATGAAACAAAATTAGATGATCAAATGATTGCTAACTGCAAAGAAAACAATGTGGCAATTCATGCATATGATGACATCTATGAAGAAGTCAAAGCCTTTGATGCAAGTCGTGTTGTAATGTTGGATAAAAACGTTGTGAACTATAAGATCACACAAAACTTAGACAGTGCCATTCAATTGGTTACTTGCCCAAATCCTAGCCAATTGATGAAGGCTATGAAAAATCCAGTAGAATTAGAAAATAACAAACGTGCGCATGTGAAAGATGCGATTGCTATGTGTAAATTCATGTACTGGTTAAAGAACAACGTTGGTAAAGAAACAATCACAGAAATCAGTGCAAGTGATTACTTAGAAAGTTTACGTAGAGAACAAGGCTGCTTTGATTTAAGCTTTGATACGATTTCAGCATATAAAGAACATGCTGCAATGATGCACTATAGCGCAAATGCAGAAACAGACGTAGAATTAAAACCAGAAGGAATGTTATTAGTCGATAGTGGTGGACAATACTTAGAAGGTACTACGGATATCACTCGTACGTTTGTATTAGGTGAAATCAGTGATGAAATTCGTGCTCATTTCACAATTGCACTTCGTTCAAACATCGCTTTAGCCAAAGCTCACTTCTTATATGGTTGCCGTGGATTAAATTTAGATATCCTTGCTCGTGGACCACTTTGGGATTTAAACATTGATTACAAATGCGGTACAGGACATGGTGTTGGACATGTATTAAATGTTCATGAGGGTCCAAATGGTTTCCGTTGGAGAATTGTACCTGAAAGAAACGATAGCTGCGTTCTTGAAGAAGGTATGACACAATCTGATGAACCAGGTGTATACATCGAAGGTTCTCATGGTATTCGTCATGAAAACGAAATGGTTGTATGCAAAGGTGAAAAGAATGAATATGGACAATTCATGCACTTTGAAACGATCACTTATGTACCATTTGATTTAGATGGTATTGAAGTTTCTTTATTAACACAATATGAAAGACAATGGTTAAATGATTACCATGCAATGGTATATGATACAGTTGCTCCTTATTTAACACAAGAAGAACAAGCTTGGTTAAAAGAAGCAACACGTGCAATCTAAAATGTCGATTTGAGAAGTCACTCTTTCGTGACTTCTTTTTTATTTCTGTGTATAATAAGTCTGTTGGTGATAAAATGAAATCAATTATAGTGGAAACCACATGCCCAACATGCATGTGCAAGTCACAAGTGATGAGTGATACGCTGATCTTGCCTGAGTTTGAAACAGATTTAAAGAAACAACTGATTGAGGGAGAATACTTTCATACGTATTGTCCACGTTGTAAAAGCAAGATTAGGTTTTATCACACTTGTATTTATGCAGATAAAAAACATGGCTTCATCTTATTGATGAAACCAAAACAAGAAGCCAAAGAAGCAGATCATACCCTGTATCATGATGATGCGTATATCAAGCGTTATATTTTTAAAGAGGACGAAATCAGTGAAAAGATTGCAATCCTTGAAGCAGGACTTGATGATCGTGCACTTGAAATCATTAAGATTAAACTTTATATGCAACGAAAAGATGCAGATAAGATTTATTTTTATGATGATGATCAGATAAGCAAAAGCATTTGGTTTTGTGTGCAAACAGGGGATGAAAAAGAGATGCTAGCAATCACCTTAGAAAGCTATCAAAGCATTGTAAACACCTTGCCAAAACCAAAAAAAGATGGCTTTTACGCCATCGATTTTACTTGGGCACTAGCCTATATAAAACAAACAATGAAACAAAGTAAGAGGTAACTAGTATGGATTGTGTAGATGTGGGGAAAACGTTTCAAATGAGTCTAGATGCGTTTTTAGAAGAAAATCATCCAGTCAGTGATGAACAAGAAAAGAGCTATGGGAAGGCAATCTTAGTATTAGAAGAAAGCAGATTGTTTCGCAGTTGGCAAAAAAAACAGGCGATTGCCAAAGATGCCCTTGCAATCTGCCCAGAATGTGTAGAAGCCTATATGTTATTAGCAGCCTATGAAGAAGATGTGATCAAGCGCTTAAGCATCTATAAAGAAGGGATGCAAGTCGCAACCTTAAATCTAGGCAAAGATTTTTTCATGCGCCAAGTGCATGACTTTTATGAATGTGAAGAAGCAAAATCCTTCTTTCAAATTAAATATATGTATGCCACAACCTTATATGAAATGGGTTGTATGCGAAAAGCACAAGAACAGTTTCAAGAAATCTTAAACTTAAACCCTAGTGATGTCTATCATGTGCATCATTATCTTTATGTATTATCCTTATACTTTGAAGAATGTAGCACAACTCAATGGTTATTATCAAAATATGATCAAGACCGCGCCATTGATGTCTATGTCAAATGTTTGCTTTACATGAAGATGGAACGCTACAAAGAAGCCATTGCGCTACTTCCAAGCTTAAAACAAGCCAACGCATCTTTATATGACATGTTGACGTATCGAAGCATGAACACGACGAGAAAAGCAGTGGATGCACAACCTGGTAGTGATGAAGAAGCAAGTTACTTGTATCATATCTTTCATAAAGTATTACCGTGTATGGAATACTTACCTGAGTTTTTTGTGAAACATGAATAAAGAATATAAAAAAAAGATTCCGATTGGAATCTTTATTTATTTAAATGGTGGAGCTAATCGGGATCGAACCGATGACCCCCTGCGTGCAAGGCAGGTGCTCTCCCAGCTGAGCTATAACCCCATTCCTAAGTGCGGGTTAATAATAGCATAACTTCTTGTTTATTGTCAACATGAAAGTTCATTTTTTCATACAAAGTGTTGAAAACCTTAAACTTTGTCTAAATATTTGATATTTTTCATAGAAATCGTACCACAAAAAGAAACCGATTACACAAATTTACATTTATTTCCATAATTCCTTTCATTTTATTTCATTTGTGATATAATTATCATAATAAAATTCAACAAAAAGAAAGGAAGGTGCCAAATATGGCCGAAAATAGAATTTATAACTTTGCAGCTGGTCCATCTATGCTGCCATTAGAAGTCTTACAAAAAGCACAAGCGCAGATGCTTAATTATGAGGGTAGTGGAATGTCGGTCATGGAAATGAGCCATCGTTCTAAAGTATATGATGCAATTATCCAGAAAACAATTGAACGCTTACGTTCTATCCTAAATATTCCAGATAATTATAAAGTATTGTTGCTTCAGGGAGGAGCAACATCTCAGTTTGCAGCTATCCCACTAAACCTATTACAAAAAGGGACAGCAGATTATATCGTGACTGGACACTTTGCGAATAAAGCAAAAGAAGAAGCAGAAAAATATGGGGATATTCATGTAGCGGCTTCTAGCAAAGAAGCAAACTATGCTTATATTCCAAAACAAGAAGAGTTAGATTTAACTGCCGATGCAGATTATGTATATCTATGTGCAAATAATACAATCTATGGTACAGAGTGGAAATATGTACCAGAAACAAATGGTGTACCAATCGTTGCAGATATGTCTAGTGACATCTTATCAAAACCTATCGATGTATCAAAATTTGGTTTAATCTTTGCAGGAGCTCAGAAAAACATGGGTTGTGCAGGATTGACCGTTGTCATCGTTCGTGAAGACTTGATTGGTCATGCCAATCCATTAACACCAGTGATGATGAATTATGCACCATTAGCGGATAAAAACTCTATGTATAATACACCACCTACGTATGCGATCTATATCTTAGGTTTAGTTCTTGAATGGATTGAAAACCAAGGTGGCTTAGAAGCGATGCAAAAACGCAATGAGAAAAAAGCAAAATTACTATACGATTACTTAGATTCTAGTGATTTCTATCAAACCGGTGTCAACAAAGAAGATCGTTCTTTGATGAATGTAACTTTCCGTTCACCAAATGCTGACTTAGATGCCTTATTCGCAAGTGAATCTATGGCTGCTGGTATGAGCAATCTAAAAGGCCATCGTGCAGTCAAAGGAATGCGTGCTTCCATCTATAATGCAATGCCATATGAAGGCGTAGAAGCATTGGTTGCTTTCATGAAGAAATTCGAAGAAGAACATAAGTGAGAGGTACGAGTATGAAAATTAAATTATTTAATAAGATTGCTGCCGCAGGAGTCAATCAGTTTGGAACAAACTATACCTTTGATGATGCAGAAGAAAATTATGATGCAATTTTAGTAAGAAGTGCAAAATTGCATGAAACAGTATTCCCAGAAAGCTTAAAATGTATTGCCCGTGCAGGTGCTGGTGTCAACAACATTCCATTAGATCGTTGTAGTGAACAAGGAATCGTTGTTTTCAATACACCAGGGGCAAATGCGAATGCAGTAAAAGAATTAGTCGTTGGTGCTTTAATTCTTTCTGGTCGTAAGATTTCCCAGGGAATACAATGGTGTAAAACAGTGGAAACAGAGGATCTTGCCAAAGAAATTGAAAAAGGCAAAGGTGCTTTTGTCGGACCAGAAATTGCTGGTAAAAAACTAGGTGTTATTGGTCTTGGTGCCATTGGGGTACAAGTTGCCAATGCGGCTGCTGCCTTAGGTATGGATGTTTATGGATATGACCCATATATCTCTGTACAAGCTGCTTGGACATTGAAAGCAAGAATTCATCATGCGACAGATTTAAAAACAATCTTTGAAGCATGTGATTACATCAGTGTCCATGTACCATTCATGGAAGCAACAAAAAACATCATTGGAGAAGAAGGTTTAGCCGTGATGAAAGATGGCGTACGTATTTTAAACTTTGCCCGTGGTGGATTAGTAGATGCCGATGCAATGGCCAAAGCAATTGAATCTGGTAAAGTTGGCTGCTACATCACAGACTTTCCAACAAAAGAATTGCTTGCCTATGATCAAGTCATCGGTATTCCTCACTTAGGAGCATCCACTCCAGAAAGTGAAGAAAACTGTGCGAGAATGGCTGCCAATGAAGTCATTGACTATCTTGAAAATGGAAACATTACACACTCTGTAAACTTCCCAGATATGCAATTAGCACAAGAAGCAAACTATCGTATTTGTATCATCAATAAAAACATTCCAGACATGATTTCACGTATTACCTCTGCATTAAGTAAACAAGGCATCAACATTGAAAACATGGCGAATAAAGGGAAAAAGGATTATGCCTATACAATTCTTGAAACCGATGATGCAGTCAGTGATGAATTGTTACAACAATTAAAAGAACATGAAGGAATTATCAGTGCTCGTGTGATTGTGAAAAAATAAGAAATAAATAAAAAATCTCAAACGATTGTTTCGTATAGTCGTTTGAGATTTTTTACATGAATTATTACTTTTTGGTAATAATTCAGAATAAAACTGTTTCTGTGCTATAGTTAAACCACTAGAAACGGGAGGTTTTATATTATGAAAAACAAAATTCTTACATCATTACTAGCAGCAACCCTAACAATGAGTGCGTTGCCTGCTACAGCCATTTATGCAAATGAAACAAAGGATACATTAGTTCCTATCGATGCAACAGTATTTGAAGATGAGCACCTTAGAGATTATATTTCATATCAGTATGATGATAATCAAGATGGATACTTATCTGAAGATGAGATTAATGCCGCTACATTAATTGATTATTCATTTAAGGGTGAAGGAAAGGAACTTACTTCTTTAAAAGGAATTGAATACTTAACCGAGCTTACAGGAGTATTCGCAATGGGAAATAAACTGACTACATTAGACTTAAGTAAAAATACAAAATTAACAGTTGTCAATGTAGCGTGCAATGAATTGACAAGTATCAATGTATCTGGATGTAGTGACATCATAGGCCTTTGTGTAACATTAAATAAACTAACATCTTTGGATACAACAACACTTACAAACTTAAAAACAATGAATTGCCAAACCAATCAAATCAAAACATTAGATCTTAGCAAAAATACAAAGCTAGAAGAAGTAGATGTGTCAAATAACTTGTTAGAAACAGTAAACGTAAGCAATAATCCAGTTTTGAAAAAATTGTATGTATATGAAAATAATTTAAGAACATTAGATTTATCAAGCTTAAAAGAATTAACACATATCGATGCAACTCTTAACTACATCACTTCTTTAGATACTTCAAACAATCCAAATGTACAAGTTGTTCGTTACTTAGCGAAAGAAACTGATCTAGGAACAACAGAACCTGTACCATTTGACAAAATTGGTGGATTTGTGGAATTTCTTCAAGGCTTTGAAGGTGGAGATTTAGAAGAATGCTTTGAAGGAGAAGGGTTAATCATTGACTTTACAAAGGAAACAATCCAATTAGAAAAAGGAAAAACAGAAGGAATCCTTCACTTTAACGTGGGCGATAACATGTATCTAGATTTCAAATTCTTCTATACACCAGCACCAAAACCACAACCAAAACCAGAAGTAAAACCGGAAACAAAACCAGAAGTAAAACCAGAAGTAAAACCAGAAAGCAAACCTGCTCAAAAAGTGGAAAACACAGAAAATCCAAAAACTGGTGATACAACAAATTACATGTTCTTAGTTTCATCATTTGTCGTAGCTGGAGCTGCTGCATTAAAACTTAGAAAAAAAGTAATGGACTAAATATAACCAATATAAGAGGAAGGCTGTCTAAATGACAGTCTTCTTTGTGAATTATTACTTTTTGGTAACAATTCAGAATAAAACAATTTCTGTGATATAGTTAAACCACGAGAAATAGGAGGTTTTATATTATGAAAAACAAATTTTTTACATCATTATTAGCAGCAACCCTAACAATGAGTGCATTGCCTGCAACAGCCATTTATGCGAATGAAACAAATGCTTCTAACGATACATTAATCCCTATTAATGAAACAACGTTTGAAGATGACAACTTTAGAGCAATGGCATTAGAAGACTTGGATACTGATCAAGATGGATACTTATCTAGTGAAGAGATTGTAGCTGTATCAGATCTTGATTTTATGTGGATGGGAGAAGGAAATGAAATCACTTCTTTAAAAGGAATTGAGTACTTTACGGAACTTGAATCATTAGGCGTAAGCGGAAATAAATTAACTACCTTAGACTTAAGTAAAAATACAAAATTAAAATATGTCGATGCAGATTACAACCAATTAACAAGCATCAATGTAACTGGATGTAAAGACATCACAAGCTTATATGTAGAAAGCAATAAGTTAACAGCTTTAGACACGACAACACTTACAAACCTAGAAGCCTTGACATGTTCAGACAATCAAATCAAAGCTTTAGATCTTAGCAAAAATACAAAATTAGATAGTCTATATGCAGAAAATAACCAATTAGAAACATTAGACGTAAGCAAAAATCCAACGTTACGTATTGTTAGTCTAGCAAATAATAATTTAAAAACATTAGATTTATCAAACTTAAAAGAATTAGCAATTATTGATGCATCTCATAACTACATCACTTCTTTAGATACATCAAACAATCCAGATGTACAAGTTGTTCGTTATTTAGCGAAAGAAATTGATTTAGGAACAACAGAACCTGTACCATTTGATAAAATTGGTGGATTTATGGAACACATTCAAGACTTTGAAGGTGCAGATTTAGATCGCATGTTTGAAAGAGAAGGATTAATCATTGACTTTACAAAAGATACAATCCAATTAGAAAAAGGAAAAACAGAAGGAATCCTTCGCATTAACATGGGTGATGACATCTATGAAGAATTCAAATTCTTCTATACACCAGCACCAAAACCACAACCAAAACCAGAAGTGAAACCGGAAACAAAACCAGAAGTAAAACCAGAAAGCAAACCTGCTCAAAAAGTGGAAAACACAGAAAATCCAAAAACTGGTGATACAACAAATTACATGTTCTTAGTTTCATCATTTGTCGTAGCTGGAGCTGCTGCATTAAAACTTAGAAAAAAAGTAATGGACTAAACATAACCAACACAAGATAAGGGCTGTCTAAACGACAGCCTTTTCTTGTGGAAAAGAGAACATTTTGTTATAATCGTTTGCGAATGATAAGGGAGGAATTTGATGCGTACATTGATCATAGCCGAAAAACCAGAACTAGGTAGAGCCATTGCGAATGCCATTGATGGACCAAATAAAGAAGTCCGTGGTGTGATTGAAAAGAAGAATGTGATCATCACATGGGCATATGGACACTTATTACGACTATGTGAACCGGATGAATACGATCCAAAATATAAAAAATGGCGTAGAGAAGATCTTCCCATCTGCTTTGACGATTGGAAACTAGTGCCAGATGGCAATAAGAAAGATCGTGTGCTTCAAATCATAGAACTCATGAAACAGTGTGATCAAATCATTCATGCGGGTGACCCGGATGATGAAGGACAGTTTCTAATTGATGAAATCTTGCAGTATGCAAACAATGAAAAACCAGTGAAACGTGTGTATATCAACGATAATACACCAGCGAATATTAAAAAAGCCTTTCATGAATTAGTGGATAATGATGAATCTTTGATGGCCGTTGGACGCAGTGCTTATGCACGTGCGGTTGCCGACTATGTCGTAGGAATTAACTATTCTCGTCTTTATTCTTTAGCACTTCGAAGAACAGGATTAAGCGTTGGGCGTGTGCAAAGTCCTACACTAGGCTTAATTGTAACAAGAGATGAACAAATTGATCATCATATCAAACAGACGTATTATGAATGGCATGTGGATGCTATCAATGATGAAAAACCATTTGATATTCCAATGGTATTTAAACCAAAGAGTGACTTATATGATGATGGAAAACATATTCTACATAAAGATGTGTTAGAAGACATCGCTAAAGAAGTGCATAAGAAAGAAAAACATACATTAAAAGTGGATGAAAAAGAAGTGAGTGTTCGTCCACCGCTACCATTTAACTTAGCCAAATTACAAGCACATATGAATACGAAATATGGCTTTGATTTGACAAAGACGGATCAGATTACGCAGACACTGCGTGATAAATACCAAGCAATTACCTACAATCGTAGTGATTCTCAATATTTAAAAGAAGAACACTTTCAAGAAGCAAACAAGGTATTACCACATATTATGAATAAGCTACAAGAATCTTATCCTGTGGATTACAGCATTCATTCCGAGTGTTTTAATGATAAATATGTTACTGCTCACCATGCCATCATTCCAACGATGAGTACGTTTGATATCAACAAACTAACGCAAGATGAGCGAAGAGTGTATGAAGAAATTGCCCACTATTACTTGATGCAATTCTTACCACCGATTAAAAAGCGCCAGGTACAAGCAAGCATCAAGGTAAAAAATGGCGAATTGCGTGCGGTTAGCACCTTTATTCTAGATGAAGGCTATCGTAAGTACTTTGGCAATTCGACGAAGGAAGAAGATAGTACAGAAGAACAAGATCAAAGTAAGTTTGATTTAGAAAAAGGAAGTTATCCAGTTACTTTACAACATGATGAGATTGTGGAAAAAGAGACCAATCCACCAAAGCGCTATACCCAAGCAACCCTAATTAAAGATATGACAAGTATTGCGAAATATGTCAAAGATAAAGAAATCAAAGAGATCTTAAAGAAAAAAGATAAGGGGAAAAAAGGAGAGAATGGTTCCATTGGAACAAGTGCAACACGCTCTAGTATCGTTGAAACCTTATTAAAACGTGGCTATGTGGAAATGAAGGGAAAACAGATTATTTCCACAACGCTAGGAAAAGAGTTTTATCACTTGTTGCCAGAAGAGATCAAGACAGCAGATTTAACAGCAAAATGGTGGGTCATTCAAGAAGATATCAAAGAAGGCAAGGCCGATGTAAAAACCTTAGTTGATAGCGTGTTAGAATCCTTTACTCCTCATCTAAAAGAGAACTTATCAAAGATCAAAGTCAGTGGACAAGTGAAGATTGATGATGATCGTGAAGCCGTTGGCATTTGTCCTGTGTGTGGAAATAAGATTGTTGAACATAGCAAGGGCTTTGGTTGTAGCAATTATCGCAATGGTTGTAACTTTGCGATATGGAAAAGTGATCGTTTCTTGCAATCGATTGGAAAAGAGCCATCCAAAGAGATGGCAGCAAAGTTACTAAAGGATCGCTATTGTTTAGTAAAACTTGTGGAAGATGACAAAGAGTGCATCAAAATCCTACAACTAGGCATTCATAACGGACGAGCCATCTATCGCTTGTTAGACTATGATTGCAAGAAACAAAGTATATCGAAATGATTGTAATTTTATGAAAAATTGGTAAAATAAAAACGTAAACAGGAGGACGATTTATGAAAATTTTAGCTAGTGATTATGATGGAACATTACGTACTGAAGAATATGTCGCAAAAGAAGATATCGAAGCGATCAAAGACTTCCAGGCTGCTGGAAACTTATTTGGTATCGTAACAGGAAGAAGTATGGAATCTTTAGAAAATGAAATCGCCCGCAATGGATTCACTTATGATTTCATTGTTACAAATAACGGTGGTGTTATTTATGACAAAGATAAACATCTATTACAATGCAGCTATATGGATTTTGATAAAGCTGTTGAAATTATTGAACATATCAAAACACTTCCATGTGTATCGTATGTCATCAATGATGGTTTCCATCGCTATAAATATACAGTGGATGAACACCAAGTTGATCACAAATATGGAAAAGTAAGTGATACAGAAGTGCCACAAGCAGAGATTTTAAGCAAAGGGAAGATTGCACAGTTAGTCATTTCTTTAAATGATAGTGATCTTGCGGAAGAAATCAGCTCTTATATCAATGAAAACTTCAAAGGATATGCGGTTGCTTATATCAATGTAAACTGTGTGGATATCGTTTGTGAGGGTGTATCAAAAGCGGAAGGATTGTTGTATATCGAACGTCATCTAGGATTGAATCATGATGATATTTATACCATTGGAGATTCCTTTAATGATCTTCCAATGCTTGAAGCCTTCCATGGTTGTACGGTAAAGAATGCGAAAGAAAGCATTCAAGAACAAATTGGTGTTGTTTATTCCAATGTTGCGGATTGCATTCATCATCTAATGTAAGAAGGGATGTTTCGTTTGAAACATCTTTTTTTTAGGTATTTTGTATGGGAGTTTTAATTTCTATGATATAATAATTAGTACGAGAGGAGTGTTTCTTGTGAGCTATTTTACATTGAATAATCTATGGATTTTAATCCGTCAATTAGCTGATATTGCCTGTGTTTGGGCACTGGTTTATTATTGCTTAAAAATCGTTAAAAATAATTCTCGAACGATTCAAATCTTTAAAGGAATTTTGCTTGTTGTCATCATTAAGACACTTGCGACTTATTTTGAATTGAATACCATTGCAGCCATGACAAGTTCCATCATGAATTGGGGAGTTCCCGCAATCATCATCATCTTCCAACCGGAAATTCGAAGCATTCTTGAAAAGATTGGTAAGACAAGTGTGTTCTCCCGCATTTCCACATTGACGGTCAATGAACGTGAAAATTTAGTGGATGAATTAGTGAAGGCTTGTGCAGAGATGTCGAAGACAAAAACAGGTGCACTGATTTCCATTGAACAAGGACATTCCCTAAGTGACTTTATCAAAACGGGAACATCTATGAACTCCATGGTATCTAGTGAATTGTTATGTTCCATCTTCCAATATGGTACGCCATTGCACGATGGTGCTGTCATCATTCAAGGTGTGAAGATTGCCTGCGCTGCGGCATACTTTCCACCAACATCAAGAGAATTGCCAACAAGCTATGGTGCCCGTCACCGTGCGGCTGTTGGAATTAGTGAAATCACCGATTCCATTACCATTGTAGTCAGTGAAGAAACTGGAAATATTTCCATTGCCCAAGATGGAAAATTAAGCGTTTATTCACCAACGAGTTTAAAAGAATTCTTGATGAAAATCTTAGGTACGAATACACCAGCAGAAGAAAAGAAAGAAGAAGAAGTAAAAGAAGCACCTGCAAGAGAAAAGAAAAAAGAAGGCAAGAAGCCAGGTGTCTTTGCACATTATTTCAAGAATAAAAATAAAGTCAAAGTTGAAAAGACGAAGACAAGTAAAAAGAAAAAAGAAGAACAAGAGCCAAGCGTGGAAAAAGATGTTGTCGTTGTTGAAAATACAGCCGATAAGATTGAAATCGCTGACCTTGCAGTAAAACAAGATGCACCACTAGATGAACTATTTGAAACCATCGTAGATAACAATGAAGGTAAGAAGGTAGAAGTGGAAGACTTGTTAGAACCAAAAGAAGAAGTGAAAGAAGAGAAACAAGAAGTGGTTGAACAAAAGGAAGAAAAGAAACCTGTAAGTAAACCAAAGAAGAAAAAGACTGAGAAAAAAGTCGAAAAGAAAGTAGAAGTAAAAGAAGAAGTAAAAGACGTCAAAGAAGAAAAGAAAGCTGTGAATCCGATGGCAAATATGGATATGGCAAAAGACTTGTTTGACGATATTATCGAACCGGAAGCAATTGTTTTACATTATGAACCAACTTCCTCATCGAAAGATAAGACGAAAGGAAGTGAGCACTAATGTCTAAGAAGAAAAAAACACAATTAAGTGCAGAAGGAAAGACCGAGTTAGCGAAAGCCATCGCGGAGAAAAGTCAGCGATTCGCAAAGACCTATGCAAATGTGGAAATTCGTTTGAGTAAATTTTTCCGTTGGGTGAGCACTTGGTTAGAAAAATTATTATTTAACCAAAAGCATGGTAAAATTGTCGCATTGATGTTAGCAATTTTACTATACTTTAGTATGACGATGGATAATAGTTCCATCTTTGAAAACATGCAAAGTGCTGAAACACTTGGTGAATTCAGTGTCAGTGCTATTGTTTCTGATGAAGCTTATGAAGTCACTGGTTTAGATGAAAAAGTAAAAGTGCGTATTATTGGTGATATCAGTGATATTAAAAGCGTCAAACAACAAAAGAAATTCCGTGTTGTTGCGAATTTAACCGACTTAACAGAAGGAACACATGAAGTCAAATATACAACAGAGGGTGCTCCAAGTCGCGTTGAAGTAGTATTAGAACCAAGCAATGGTGTTGTTACCATTAAAAAGAAATCCATTCGTAAATTTATGATTGGTTATGATTATGTCAATCGTTTTAATATGGACAGCATCTATGACTTAGCAGAACCACAATTAGAACAAGGAGAAGTGCATGTGCGTGCTTCTCAAGATACGCTTGATTCCATTGCCTATGTGAAAGCCTTGATTGATATCAATAAGAACTATAAATCAGACTTTACAACAGAAGCGATGATTGTTGCTTATGATAACAAAGGAAATAAGATGGATGTTGACATCATTCCAAATAAGATGAATGCCTTTGTGAAAGTAAGCAAACCAAGCAAAAAAGTGGGTATTTCCATTGTTCCAAATGGTACAATACCAAACAATAAAGCAATTGAATCGTATACTTTAAATCATGATCATGTCATGGTCTATGCGAAGAAATCAGTCTTAGATACCATTCATGATTTACCAATTATGATTCCTGCTTCTACATTGACAAAAGACCGTGAATTCTCAATGCCAATCATTCCACCAAATGGTGTTACTAAGATTAGTGAAAGTGTTGTGAATATCAAGGTAAAACTTGCAGATAAAGAAACACGTTTTATCGATGGTGTTGGTATTGATATTGAAAATGAAATGCAAGGATTCTCTTATGTCTTTAGTAAAGAATCTTCGAACTTCGCCAAAGTTACAATCGAAGGGGCAAAGAGTGTAATTGACAAGGTGAAGAAAGAAGACTTGCATGTTTATGTCGATGTGAGTAAAATAGATAAAGCAGGTACATATGAACTTCCATTGATTGTGGAAGGTAAGAACAAACTTGCGAATTATGTGATCAAAGATGCAGCAATTGAAATTACTGTAGTTGAAAAATAATAGAGGAGGATCATTCTTTATGGGTAAATATTTTGGGACAGATGGTGCTAGAGGTTGTGCAAATGACACTTTAACATTAGATATGGCAATTCGTATTGGACAATATTTAGGATGGTATTATGGAAAAAAACACCGTGCTAAAATCATTATTGGGAAAGATACTCGTTTAAGTAGCGATATGTTTGAAATGGGACTTGCAGCTGGTGCAACGTCAACTGGCGCAAATGTATACTTGTTGGATGTATGCCCAACACCTGCCATTTCTTACTTAGTTCAAAAAGAACACTTTGATTGTGGAATCATGGTGAGTGCTTCTCACAATCCATATTATGATAATGGAATCAAATTATTCAATCACTTAGGTTGTAAGATGAATCCAGAAGTAGAACTTGAAATCGAAGCTTATATCGATGGAAAAGCAAGCATTGAATTTGCACATAACGATGCAATTGGAAAAGTGATCAATTGGAGTGAAGGTTTAGAATTATATGAATCTCACTTAAAAGAAATTGTGCCACTTGATTTAAGTGGAATGCGTATCTTACTAGATCTTGCGAATGGTAGTGCAACAAGCTGTGCACAAGAAACATTAGAAGATTTAGGAGCAAGTGTAGAAGTGATTCACTCTACACCAAATGGTACAAACATCAATACAAAATGTGGATCTACACATCCAGAAATTCTTCAACAACAAATGAAAGATGGTGACTACCATGTAGGGTTTGCTTTTGATGGAGATGCCGATCGTTTGATTGCTGTCAATGAAGATGGAGAATTGATGAATGGAGACTACATCCTTTATATCTGTGGATGTTATCTACATGAAAATGGTTTATTAAAAGATGATGTTGTTGTCACAACGGTTATGGCAAACTTAGGTCTTTATCATGCATTTGATAAAAAAGGCATTTCTTATGAAACAACAGCTGTTGGAGATAAATATGTCTTTGAATGCATGAAACAACATGACTACACGGTCGGTGGAGAACAAAGTGGACATATCATTTTCTATGAACATGAAAATACTGGTGATGGTTTAATGAGTGCACTACAATTATTAAAAGTTATGGTTGCAACTAAGAAATCATTAAAACAATTAAGTGAAGGCTTATTCATTTATCCACAATTATTAGTGAATGAAAAAGTCGTAGATAAACATGCGGCATTAAAAAATCCAGAATTAAACGCATTGATCGATGACGTTGCGAAAGAATTAGGAGACAACGGAAGAATCTTAGTTCGTCCAAGTGGTACAGAACCATTGATTCGTGTCATGGTTGAAGCAGAAACAGATGAGCTATGTCATGACTATGTTTATCGTGTGATTAATTTCATCAAAGAAAAACAGTTATAAGAGTGAAAAGGTAGAGAGAAATTCTCTATCTTTTTTTTATAATTGGTGTGATATTATGTGAAAAGCACAAGAAGATGTCAAAAAGCTTTTTTTATCACATAATTTGTTTTACAATAGTCTTAGAGGTGAATTCTATGAAGAAAGTGATTTGTATTGTGGAAGATGAAAAAGCAATTAATGATTTAGTAAATCAATATTTGAAAAAAGAAGGGTATGAAACTCGTTCCTATTATACATATGAAGAAGCTAGTGCTCATGTAGGTGACGATGATGTTCATTTATGGATTCTAGATATCATGTTAGATGACAAGAGTGGCTTTGATTTAATTGAAGAAATTAGATTACAAGGAAAAGATATCCCAGTGATCTTCATGTCAGCTAGAGATAAAGAATTTGACCGTATCATTGGTCTAGAAAAAGGTAGTGATGACTATATCACTAAACCATTCTCACCAAAAGAATTAGTCTTACGTGTTAATAATGTTATTAAACGTGTCTATCGTAATGATAATAATCGTATTATGATCGATGGTTATGAATTAGATGAAGAACAACGTAAAGTATTTGATGGTGGAAAAGAGATAGATCTTACAACCAAAGAATTTGATTTATTGATGATGTTTATTAAGAATAAAGGGATGGCATTTAATCGTGAAGCAATTTTAACAAATGTATGGGAAGAAAACTACTATGGTAGCGATCGTGTCGTTGATGATACGCTTCGTCGTTTGCGTAAAAAATTGCCAAACTTAAATATTCATACCATCTATGGATATGGTTATCGTTTAGGATAATATGAAACGTTTTAATGAATTTATCAAGCAACTGTCGTTAACACAGCAGTTGTTTGCTTTAATCTTTTTCTTTGTGACATTTTTTGCAGTTTTCTTTTTAGTCTATGTCAATGGAAGTGTCAATGATGCCATCAAAGAACAAATCTTTAAGACGATTGATGATACCCAAAATACACTTGTTGGTGTCAATGCGACGTTAGATGATTATTCGAATACAAGTGATGTGGAAAACTATCCAATTCTGATCCTAGAGGATGATATTCCTTATTTCTTAGTATCTAAGGGAGATGAGACAAAGTTTGATTCTCCTGAATGGATTCAAATTAAAAATGATTTAAACAAATTCCGTCAAAACAATCGTCATGATCGTTTTCATGGGATTTATAAACAAAATGATGAAGGCTTAGATTCTTATTACAGTATTCTTCGTCTATCAGATCATAAGTATTTGATCTCAAAGACGTACAGTAATAACATGTATAAGTTAGAAGATGTCTTAGTCAATAGTGTAGTAAATATCACGATTATCGTTGTTGGCTTCTTCTTCATTATCTTGATGTTATGGGTGATTACACTGATTCATCCATTGAATCAAATACGAAATTATATTGAGCGTGTAAAGGCTGGTAAAGAAGCAACCTTACATGTGAATCGTAAAGATGAAATAGGAGAATTAGCCGATGCCTTAGTATCGATGCGAGAAGAATTGTTGCATCAAGAAAAGACAAAGGAAGAAATGATTCATAATATCTCTCATGATTTAAAAACACCAATCGCGACGATTAAATCATATGGGGAAAGTATCAAAGACGGTATTTATCCATATGATACACTTGAAAAGAGTGTGGATGTCATCATTGAGAATGCCGATCGTTTAGAAGCCAAAGTACACTCTCTTCTATATTTAAACCGTGTAGAATATTTAATCTCACAAGAGTGTGAAGGAATTTCTACGAATATGGAAGAAATTGTAGATACGGTTGTTCAGAATACAAAATTTATCAAACCAGAAATCACGATTACAACCGATTTAGAAGAAGTATGGTTCGATGGACTTGCGGAACCTTGGCGAGTTGTAGTTGAAAATATTTTAGAAAATGCTTTGCGTTATGCGAAATCAAAAATTGTGATTCGTCTAAGTAAGGAAGAAGGTTTAACCATTGCCAACGATGGTCCAAGTATGGATGAGAGCAGAATTAAAGTATTGTTCAAGCCATATGAAAAAGGACAAGGTGGTAAATTTGGATTAGGATTAAGCATTGTAGCAAAAGTTGTGAATGCTAATCATTATACCGTCTGTGGAGAAAACACTGCGGATGGTGTTATCTTCCGTATCCATAAACCAGTCGATACAAAGAAGAATTCTTACAAGAAATAAGTAATGGACAGTATTTTCCCCTTAGGAAGATACTGTCTTGTTTTTAGGGGGCTCGTTATGTTATTTGAAGATCGATTTTTTCAATCAAAGTATGATTTTGACAAAGAAGTAAAAGATGAAGATGCTAGTCTTTATGCACTTACAAAAGAAATAGAGAGAATGCAAGACGTATTATTAGAAGCATATAAGCAGAAAGAGCGCGTTTATTTTCGTATTGCGGAACCATATGAACATAAGTTATGGATTCCTTTTGAAGATGTAAAGGAAAATACATGGTATCGTAGCCAGGCAGAGATCAAAGAGATTTTGTATCGCAAACAAGATGCGCAACAGTTCTCTATCAATAAAGCGTTAGATGCCTATGGGATTCATGAACCAAGTGATCCATACTTATACAAAGAATATCTACAAATTCTTTATTTCTGTTATATGATGAATTACTTTGCATTTCCTAAAACCAATGTGTTAAAGTGCTTGAAACTAGAAAACAGCAACTATCATTTCTCTTTTGATGAAGGAAGTGATGAGGGGATTTATACAACGATGATTCTGACAAACTTGTTGTGTGATGAAGAAGTCATGGATCATATGCTTTTTAAACAAACAAGTTTTGATGCGATGATTCATCAAGTATCAATGCGAATTCGTCATGTCAACAGTGTTACGAGTTTAAAAGAGTTGAATACTTGGTTTGATACGACAATTCAAAAATGTCATGAAGGAGTGAAACCACATTCGTATGATTCCTTGTTGATTCATTTCTATGACTATATCATGCAGTATTCTTTATATGCCTACTGTAGTGATTTAGTGGATACCTTACAGCAGGATGATGATTGGTATGACTTTGATGAGATTGAGTATGATCCTCCAATCTCTTGGATGAAACTATATGTTCCTTTTGAAAAAGTAGATGAATTTTTAGAGAGTGAAGAGTGTTATCAATTTTGTAAGCAAACAAGAAAGAAAATGGAAGTGCGTGATAAAATCAAGTTTATGGAAAGCAATGCGGTTGCCTTCTTAAAACTGATGCTTGATTATGATCATCGTTGGATGGAAGATGATGGAGATGAAGGACTTCTTATCACCAAACGCAATGGTAAAGAATATATTTACGCTTTACGACTTGCGACGATGATCCAAACGTATAATGAGGTCATTGTGAAGAAGAAGATGTGCTTATTCACAGGACAGAAGCAACAATCGCTTCGTACAAGCGTCTTTTATCATAAAAATGAGCCACAATATGCGCCATTAACATTGACGATTCGTTTCTTATTACTTGCAGCCTATGCGCAGTATTTAAACATCACAAGAGATCATTATTATACAGAATTCTTTAAACGACATTATATCGTAGAAGAAATATGGAATATGAAGGTCATCTTAGAAGGGTTACGCTATACAAACCTAGATGATCGCAATGCTTACTTTGCTTGCTTTTTAACTTATATCTAGATCAGGATGAAACATTCCTGATTTTTTTTTGTCCAAACACTTACCTCTTTTTGCCTTTATTCTAAGGAGCACCTTCATGGTATCTTATAGATGCAACGAAAGCTTAAGCCTCTTTACTTTCTAGTTAACTCTAATGGTAGAGTAGAGACAAGGAACAAAGAAGGATCATGAAAGGGTGGTAACGAATGCATCGAATAAAGGAATTTGCTTTGTTGTGCAATTGTAGTGTGTATACACTTCGTTATTATGATCAAATTGGATTGTTGAAGCCAAAAGTAGTATCCGATGCATCGGGCTATCGCTATTATGCGAAAGAACAGCTCTATGATTTTATGCGCATTAAAGAACTACAAGAAATTGGCTTTCATGTTTCTGAAATAAAAGAAATGCAAGAGCTTGATGACTATGAGATGGTAGCTAGAATCTTGCAGAAAGTAGGAACACTACAACAGCGCTTTGAAAAATCGATACAGGTCATGAGTCGCTATATGGAAGAAGGGAGGAAAGAATAAGCGCTATGATCAAACATACAAAGGAGGACAAAAACATGTTAAAAAAGAGTATCAAGTTATTATGCATCACCATGATGATGCTATGTATGGTAGGATGTAGTAAAGAGAGTGGTAAGACAACAAACGAGGCAGGAAAGGATGCGAAGCAATCCGTATTCTTTCAAGCAAAAGACTTAGAATGGGAGTTTTCCACAGCCATTTTAGATGGAAAACGAGCAGCAATCGCAAATGTTAAGAATAACTCGGATCAAAGCATTGTTGATCTTGATTTAAAATTTAAATTTAAAGAAGATGTTACAGAAGAACAAAAAGAAGCGTATTATAAAAAAATAGGCGAAATGTTAAATGTTTCTGATGAATATCTGAAACAGATTAAACAATGTTCCACAATGATGAGAATCGATTATGATGGATTGATCAAAGCAAAGAGTGAAACAAACAATATTCCTTTGTATTATTGTGAAGGTTTATTTACCGTTAAAGATAAAAAACAGAGTGATTTGATGGAAGCGGATTTCATGATTCTTACCTTTATCAATGATGGGAAGCTTTATGAGATGAGCTATGATTTTATAAGTGACTCAAGTTCTATCCAAGATTTAGAAACAGAAGCAAATCAATGGAAAAAAACCAAACATACCGAAATGCTTCCAACACCAAAAGCAGAGTATGTGATCGAAATGTCTGATGATGAAGATGGCTGTTCTTATGATGTATATGGTGTTGAAAAAACAGATGTCAAAGAATATATCAAAGCGTGTAAGGAAAAGGGATTCACAAAAGATGTTGTAGACGATGACATCCGTTTTCATGCAATAAATGAGCAGGGATATGAAGTATCTATTATGTATACTCGTGAAGATCATAAGATGGATATCGGACTTGCCAAAGAAAAATAAAAAAAACTGCGTTATGCAGTTTTTTTATTGTAGTACGAGTTTTCGATACTCATTTGGAGTCATGTGTGTTTCTTTCTTAAATACTTGTGAGAAGTATGATTGACTTGAGAAACCACAATCATCAGAGATTTGAGCAATCGAGCGATCGGTTGTAGCAAGAAGCTCTTTTGCTTTTGTGACACGTAATTGGATTAAATAGTTAATTGGAGAGATTCCTTTATACTGTTTAAAGGCATGAACCATGTAGAATTTGTTCATAAATGTTTTCTCACTCAATAAATCCAAGGTGATGTTTTCTTTGTAGTGATTAGAGATGTACTGCTCAATGAAACGACATTCTTTCGCGATTTTCTTTGCAGGAATAATCACAAGATCACTGGATGCATGACGCAACATATTAATAACTAGCACTTGTAATAAATACTGGCTTGATAATTCATAATATTGTTTCTTTTCTCCCTGTTCTTTCAATAATGCATTTAAGTAATATAAAATGTCGTCCTTGTATTCATGGAATGAATGAATACTGAAATCCTTACGTGTTACATCTTCTTCAACACTTGTAAACTGAAGCCCCTCAATTCCCACAACGATGTAATCCATCGGTGTCTCTGTCAGTTTAATTTCTGTATGTAATACGTTTGGATTGATGATTATCATGTCATCTTGTTTGATCTCAAACATTTCATCATTGATTAAGAATTGTCCGTGACCATTGATGACATAAAATAGTTCTGTGTAATGATGAGCATTAAAAGTACACTGCCAATCGTTGTCGTAGCGTTGCTTTGAAATGCATAATAGATGATAAGAAAGCTTATCAATTTTTTGCATTTCTTCTACTGGAATTTGTTCTGTTTCCATAATTTCATCATCTCCACCCTTATTATATAAAAATTATCAAATAAAGACAAGATATTGATAACAAATTGAAAGAACAACATCCATAAAAGTCTGTAAATGGTTACAAAAATAAATAAATATTACACTTTTTGGCAATTTGTTATCACTGATAGTAGAAAGTTTTTTTGAGAAAAGGTACAATAAACATGACTTAGGAGGATGGATTTATGGCTTTTATCAAGATTTTGCATCTGCATAAATATTATCAAAAGGAAGATAAAATTGCTGTAGATGACTTTTCGTTGGACATCGAACAAAACGAGCGAATTGTGATTGTTGGACCAAGTGGTTGTGGAAAAACAACGCTGTTGCATATGCTTGCAGGAATTCTTCCTAGTGATCAAGGAAGCATTTTTATGGATGGTAAAGACATCACAACACTTGCAGCAAACAAGCGTGATATAGCCATGGTCTTTCAAGATCAAGCCTTGTTTCCTCATTTAAGCGTAGAAGAAAATATCGCCTTTGGTTTAGCCTATCAGGGGCATACGAAAGAGTGGATTGATCAAGAAGTTGATCAAGTGTTAAAAGACTTGCATCTTGAAGATGTAAAAGGAAGAAAGACTTGTACGCTATCGGGAGGACAAGCCAAGCGTGTTGCACTTGCTAGGGCCTTTGTGCGCCATGCAAAGATCATCTTGATGGATGAACCCTTATCAAGCTTAGATGCAAATCTTAGAGAAGAATTTCGTCACTTCATCTTAACCTATCATGCCAAGCATCCATGTACCCTTTTATATGTCACTCATGATCAACGAGAAGCGATGAGCATGGCAAGTCGCATTGTCGTGATGAAGGATGCAAAAATTGCTCAAGTGGATACACCGATGAATATCTATCAGCATCCGAATACAATGTTTGTGGCATCCTTTATTGGATCCTATGGCATGAATTTCATACCGAAAGATTCGATCATGGTTGGTATTCGTCCTGAATCTTTCACTATGAAAGAAAAAAAAGACACGTATTCCTTATTGGTTCGTGTCTTGTATCGTGAATGTTTTGGTGATCGTTTCTTATACGTTTGCAAGTATCAAGATGTCATCCTCAAAGCATTGCTTTCTGAGTGCATCGATACCGAATCTTTAACCTTGTATGTAAGCAAAGATGCAGTGTTATATTTTGATTCACAAAGTGGCAAACGTTTCTTACATAGCTTTGACATGCAATTGTAATTCTGTGATATATTCATCTTTGATGGTTGTTTCATGCACATCGATAATATAAAACTCGAGTGCTTCACCGATGATTTCTAATTGATGCTCTTTACAATAGGCAATCATACGCGCTAGATGCTCATAATGATGATCGCGCTCTCCTTGATAGTAGAGTGTTAAATAATCGCCCTCAGGCAATAAAAACTCGTATGTAGAAAGGGTATCACCAATGATGAAGACAGAGTTTGGATGTGGATTGTTGCTATCTTTGATATCGATAAAACAACCGGTATGAAAATTCGCAATCGCAAAGATATTCTCTTCATATTCTTTACTTAGTTTAATCAACTGATATTCAATATCCGATTGAACTGCAGTGGTTGCAAGACGCACACATCGTCGTTGTAGAAAGTGTAGTTTTTTTATTTCACCAAAGGTGATTTGTTTACTATGCTGTAGGGCATCTTTACGCTTCTGTATATCCTTTTTTAAGGATTCTAACGATTGAATCTTCGCATCGATAATTGCTTCTTCCTGACTCATAAAAGCAAGCGTATTTTCAATGGTACGATGTTCTAAGTAGGCTGCGATATGTTTCATCGATAGACCAAGCCCTCGTAAATCACGAATCATGTTCAAACGATAAATATCACTTGTTGTATACTGTCGATAATTGTTTTGATCTCTAGTTGGATGTAGAATGCCTAACTCTTCATAATAGCGCAAAGAATCAACACCAATGCCATATAATTTTGATATTTCATGGATTTTATAATAGTTTTTCATAGCTACCTCTTTTCTAGTATTATACTAAGATTTACACGTAACCTGCAAGAAAGAAGAAGATTATAACAGTTGTTTTACTTCATCTAGTTACAAAGACAAGTATATTAAAAAAACCACATGACGTGGTTTTTATTTACCGTGTAATTCATTGAACGTTTCTAACAAGTAGTATAAACGAACTTTATCTTTTTCATTGGTCGGAATATTCACATTGTATAAGTAATGTTGAAGCACATCCGCATCCTTTAAGATTTCTGAAATCTTTCCATCGGTTCTAGTGAGTTTATCAGAATGAGAAGCAATCACATTGTAAACAATGGTAATTTCTTCTTCTGTAAATAACTTTGTTTTTGTTAATAAAGTCTTAGCATACTCTGCACTGTGTTTAGCATGTACAGAATGTGGACAGTTTTCCACATAGAGTGAAATGTCATGAAGCATCGCAGCAATGGTTGCAAGTTCGACATCTGCCTCTCTAGCTTTTGCTAACATGGTTGCAAGTTGGGCAACCCCATACGTATGAATATAGGCGAATTTCTTTAGATCATCGTTACGTAATTTGTTGATTTCACGATCGACGAATCCACGAATATACTCTAAGCGATCCATATCATCACCTCGAAGTAATCATACCATGATTATCATAATTTGTATAGTATTGTGCATTTATGTCAAATATATAGAAAACTAAAATATAAAAAAACTGCCGTATCAAATACAGCAGTTTTCGGTAGTAAAATTAAATTATTCAGCTACAACTGTAACGTTGCTTGCTTGTTGTCCACGATCAGAGTCAACTACATCAAAAGTTACTTTTTGTCCTTCTTCTAATGTTTTGAATCCATCACATTTAATGCTTGAATAGTGAACGAATACATCTTTACCTTCATCAGAAGTGATGAATCCGTATCCTTTTTCTGCATTAAACCATTTTACTTTACCTGTACTCATTTTTAGTACCTCCTTATAGTATTAATAAGAAGCACTCAAATGTATAAAAAATTCACAAACCGTCGGATCGTGTATACATGAGTCATAAATACAATTCCGAGAATTTGTGCGTCTTGAAATCATAATTATCGCTTTTTATTACATTCCTACAATACCACTTATACCCACATAAGTCAATTAATATTCACATATACGGACGATAACTTTATTATTTTTAAAAAAATTTGAAAGCAGTTTCAGTATTGCATGATTTGCGATATAATAGTAATATAAATGCAAAGGAATGAAAGGAGCTTTATGATGATTATTAAAGATGAATTTCTACGTGCAGCAATTGCGAGAACATTAAATATAAAAGAAGAGGAAATTACAGAGGAGTCCATGTTATCTCTAACACGTCTATCTGCTCGTAGTGCAGATATTGTCTCCTTAGAAGGATTAGAATACGCCACAAATCTACAATACTTAGATTTATGTGGAAATAACATTG
>SAMEA104404100__coassemble_940_pt1 | contig 28908 bp, 33 predicted proteins | sample SAMEA104404100__metabat2_high_PE_039 | metagenome-assembled genome bin SAMEA104404100 (sample SAMEA104404100) | Balaenoptera acutorostrata | reverse complement strand
CCGTTAATAATACATCATGATTCTATTACTGTCAACACTTTTTTTAACATTTTTTACTTTTTTTACAAAACTTTTATTTTCTTTTCTTTTTTAGCATTTTTTACTTTTTCATCAAAAAAGAGGAATTTACAAATTCTTTCCTCTCTTTCTTATTCTTACAACACATAAGATTCTTTATTTTCACGCTTGTCTAATTCCATATCTTTTAAGTATCGATCGTATAATCTTTGAATCTCTCGATGTTCAAATGGTGAGTTTCGTAAGTGAATATCCACCATCAATTTATCTAATCCTTTTTTGATTGCGCGGTCTAATGCTTCGCTATAATGCATCTGTTTAGAGTGTTCTTCATATTCATCTTCATCTAAGAGCATCGTCTTTCCTACTGGATTCACTTTCACATCTAAATCATAGTCAATGTTTTTGATTGCTTCCCCATCATAGATAGAAGGAGATGCAAGATTACAATAGTAATGAATCCCTGTTTTACGAATCATGCAGATGACATTATACCATTTATCTGGATAGAAAAAGCAAATCGCTGGTTCTCTTGTTACCCATTTTCTTCCATCTGATTCGCTTACTAAAGTTCGATTGGTTACGGCAATGATACGTTCTTCATTTGCTTCAATCACATATCCCATAGCCCAAGTACGATGCAAGCTTCCATCATGTTTAAAGCTTTGTATATAGACATAATCTCTTTCCTTTAATTCCATAGCTTGCCTCCTTGTGTTCCTTATTATATCAAAATTTCACTTATTTTCCTAGAATTCATTTTGTCCTATCTCATTATTTAAAAATATGCTAGTATACTTTTATTAATAATTTGAAAGGAGTTTTTTATATGAAATCTTATGTTTGTGATTATAACAGTATTCTACAATCTTTATCTTCTTTATTAGAAGGTGAACATGATGCCATTGCGAATATGGCAAATGCTAGTGCCATTCTGTTTCATTCTTTAGAAGATTTAAACTGGGCTGGTTTTTATCTTTATAAAGAAGATGAATTAGTCTTAGGTCCTTTTCAAGGTAAGGTTGCTTGTATGCATATTCCTATGGGAAAGGGTGTTTGTGGTACGAGCGCTTTAAAACGAGAAGTGCTTCGTGTTGCGAATGTACATGAATTCCCTGGTCATATTGCCTGTGATTGTGCAAGTAATTCTGAAATTGTGCTTCCCTTAATAAAAGAAAACACCTTAATCGGTGTTTTAGACATTGATTCCTTTGTATTATCTCGTTTTTCTCAAGAAGATGAGGACTTTTTAGTGAAGTTTGCTCAAATTGTTGTTTCATCAATCTGAATACGATAGTAAGAAGTTGCAAGTTCTAATGCTTCGCGACTAGAGTAGAACAAACATGGTCCTGCTGCAATGTAATTTTTCTTTACCATTGCGCGATTTTCCATGATCTCGCCAATTTCTCCAATAAACGTGTTCTTTTGATCATAGTCAAGCATTGCTTTGAATTCCATATGTTCATTATTTTCAATTGGTGCTTCTACGATTTTAATTGGAAGATTACCCGCTTGATAGCGTGCTAGTTTAAATAGTACATGTTGATCATATGATAAGCCTAGTGCTACAACATAGCCATTGAATTCCACAACCTTCCCTAATGGAGAGTCTTGGTTTAAACCAAAGTGTAGTGGATGTTTATCTACAATCAACTTGGCATATTTCCCCCAAGCTGCAAAACTATAAAGTGGATGGTAAGAACGCACTACTCCTTCGTTTCGTAAAAATTGGTTTGCTAGGCAGTCTTGTACATCTGGCATACTTAATTTTCGATCAAATGGACGTGCACCTTTTCTAACATCTTCCCAATACATTCTAGAAATCGGTTCTTGGGTGCAAGCAGGATCTGCCATATAGGGAGTAAATGTCGGAATGACGATGGTTCCTTCATATCCGATTGTTTCCATCAAGGCTTCAATCAACGTTTGTTCTCCACCTACAATATACCCCATCTTTTCCATATCCGCTTGGACTAGAACGACCATACCTCGTTTTAAGCCAAGCGTTTTTAATTGGGCAACGAGGTCTTCTTTTGTCGATACGACAATTTCTGATTCATCTAATGAATGATATGTAAATTTTTCAGCCATGTTATCAAATCCTTTTTCTCCATATAGCCTGGCTTTTTATTTTCGTCTAATAAGCTTCCTTGATAAAAATAATAAGTCGTTGGCAATTGTTCAATATCTCCAATCGTAACTTTTAATTCTTCTAAGTCTTTTTTCATTTGTGGATCTGTTTGTGTTAAATCAATGTAGGTATAGTACACATCAAAGGGTGTCTCTTTTTCCACAGCATCGATTACTTTTTCATATTCTTCACAAGAATAGCAATTATCTGTTTGAATATATAATAAAAATGAATCTGTATTCTCATTGTTTAATCTCTCTAGTACTTCAGGAATGCTAAGTTCAATTGGTCCTTTTTTATCTAAAATTGAACAAGATGTGCACAAGACCAAGACTAGCATCGCAAGCATGATACGTTTCATAGTGATCCCTTCCTTATCTTTTTTTATTTTATCATAGAAACGTCTAAATGAAACAAAGGTTTCCTGTTTTGTATCGAAAAAATCAATAAAAAAGCTTCGAAACGAAGCTTTTAGATAAATAACAATAAGCTGATTGCCATAACGATCATTCCTGAAATTAAGCCATAGATGGATAAGTGATGTTCTCCGTATTCTCTTGCAGCAGGTAATAATTCATCAAATGAGATGAAGACCATGATTCCTGCAACACCAGCAAAGATACATCCAAAGACAACATCATTCATAATTGGCATCAAGATTAACCAACCAACTAAGGCACCAACTGGTTCCGCAAGTCCTGATGAGAAAGAATACCAGAATGCTTTTCTCTTTGAACCTGTCGCATGATAAATCGGAACTGAAACAGCAATTCCTTCTGGAATATTATGAATCGCAATTGCTACAACAATCGGAATCGCAATAGATGGGTCTTGTAGAGCTGATACAAATGTCGCAAGCCCTTCTGGAAAGTTATGGATGGCAATCGCAAGTGCTGTAAACACACCCATACGCATCAATTTTAAAGACGAGTGTTTCTTTTTATACTCTTCATTATCTTCATTTTCTTCTTCTACCAATTTAACTTCATGAGGGTTTTCTTCTGATGGAACAAGTTTATCAATGATTGCAATCACCAACATTCCTCCAAAGAATGCAATGACATTCACCCAACTTCCCATCTTCACACCTAATTCTTGAATCAATGTATCTTGTGCTTCAAAAAAGATTTCTACCATTGAAACATAAATCATAACTCCTGCTGAAAATCCTAAGCTTACTGATAAAAACTTTTTATTTGTATGACGAGTCACAAAGGCAATGCAGCTACCAATTCCTGTGCTCAAACCCGCAAGCAACGTCAACAAAAATGCATTTAATATATTATTATCCATACGTTTGTCTCCTTTGATAAAAGTTAGATATATCTAACTTTTATCAAAGATTATCATCTTTCTTGTCATTAGTCAATCCTGTTTTTTTATATTTTTTGTCATTTTATTATTATTTTTATATATATTGAATAAACTGTTTTTAAATATCTTTAATATTTCTATCATTACTCTTTTAGGCATAGAAAAAGGATGCTTTCACATCCTCATCGTTTTCTATTTTACATCGCCAAATTCCACTAAACGTATGAATTTATGATTATTTTCATCCATCACTTTATACTTCATATAAACAGTTTTTGATCGAATGTCAGATGGGTCTTGTCCCATATTTTGATCAGCAATTTTTACTGTAGCTTTTACGCTATCTCCTTCAACAAGTGCATCGACAGATAAAACATCGAAGTAACTTGGAACACCTGCTTGTGTTGGGAAGTAATAATATAAGTCTGCAGGATCGCATAAATCTTTTACCGTATCTGCATATGCTTTATCACCTAATAACTCATAAGCAATCATCTGTACATTTTCTTCTTGGATACCAACTGACATGCCATCAACACTTTCCTGTGTGATATTATTATAGATATGGCTTGCTGGAGTTGGATATTGATTCGCAACTAAAAATAAATAGTTTTTAAAATTAAATTCATAGTTTTTCATACTAGTAAAGTTTGTATAATCTTCATATTGGATGATACTTTCAGCTAATGTCTTACTTACTTTTTTAGCTTGATCGCTAAATTTTTTGATGTCTTCATCACTTAACGTTTGTTTTGTTGGAGCATCTGGTTGTGGAATTACATCTTCACCATGTGGTGGTACCACCGGTTTTTCCTTCTCCGTTCCACATCCAACTAATAAAAGCGCCGCTAATGCTGCAAATAATAATTTTTTCATAAATTTGTCCTTTCTTTCAATCACGTATTATCTTGTGATATCGTAATGCTTTTTAAACGTGTAAAGGCTACACTGTCCCAATAATTCGAATACTCGATTGTGAGCGTAAGTTCTTCACTTTGATCTAATGACGTCAGTTTACATGTTTGTAGTACTTTTTCTTCTGATACATCCATTTTTACAATTTCCATCTTGCTTACTTTTTTATCTAGCTCTTTGTTTTCAAATTGATATGCCTTCTTTTCTGCATCATAGTAAGGCGCAAAATTTTCAGGGATATCATTCACATTAAAGACTTCATGTAACATTTGTTTTACCTGTGCTTCTTCCACATAAACATAGGCTTTATCTTCTGATAGCGCACCAATATTTTTATATGTGGCATGTTCTTCATCCGATGGTAAAGCTAAGCAATTGACAAAACGAAGCATTGAATCATAATCTTGTTTTTTATAAAAGTCCACACCATCAAGCTTCTTATAATCATCAAATTCAAGTCCATAAGTTATTAAAATGGTCGCAATTTCTCTAGCGTTTGCTATCATTTCACCTTTGAAGATTTCTTTCATCATCTGTCTTCGTAATTCAGGATCACCACCAATTGGTCTTTCGTAAATATGGTTACCACCATCATTTCCACACCCAACAAGAAGGATCATCACAAGAGCTACGATAATGCATTCTTTTATACACATAAAAAACCTCTCCTTTCTTCATCTGTTATGTTTATGTTAAGTTTAACATAGAATAACAAATTTCTTAAAAAGAGAAGAAAAAGTAGAAATTGCATAAAAAAAAGCAAGCCATGATGACTCGCACTACACTAAAAGGACAAAAAAAAATGGCGGTCCAGATGGGACTCGAACCCACGATCTCCTCCGTGACAGGGAGGCATGTTAACCACTACACCACTGGACCATTTTTTGAACGCCTATTTCTATATTCTATTTTGTGACTGTTTGTTTTCTCAATCACGTGATCTTATAATACATTAATTTATTCATAAAATCAAGTACTTTTTTAATATTTTTTCATTTTTTGCTATTTTTTCTCTCTTCTATCTAATTTTAAGCCCATATGACAGTAAAAATAGGTCAAGATCCATGATGCTAAGACCCTCATCTAGATACAAAAAAAGTACCTTCAAGTTTGAAGGTACATCTATTTATCATGGAGCAGATGAGGGGAATTGAACCCCCGTATCAGCCTTGGCAAGGCTGTGTTCTACCATTGAACTACATCTGCATAAAATAAAAAAATGGCGGTCCAGATGGGACTCGAACCCACGATCTCCTCCGTGACAGGGAGGCATGTTAACCACTACACCACTGGACCATTTATATTTAAGTTAAGAGTTGTTTTTCTTAACGCTCATATATATTACCATCTGATTATTCATATGTCAACACTTTTTTCACTTTTTTATTTCACTTTTCACCATACGAATATGTAAAACTGTTTCATCATAAAATGGTGTACCTATTTCATGATAGCCAAGTCTTTCATAAAAGCCTTTAATACGACATTGTGCATCTAAGACAAATGTTACTGGTTGTTGGTAATAAGCTTCACTTGCTTCTACTAGTTTTCGCCCTAAGCCTAACTGGCGATATTGCTTACGCAATGCAATTCTTCCCACATGAATGCAAGTTGGATCTTCATTATAAAAAGTTCTAGTACAGCCTGCTAGCTTTCCATCCACATAGATTGTTGTATGAATGGCACGCTCATCGATGTCATCAAATTCATTACAAAATCCTTGTTCTTCCATAAATACTTCTTGTCTTACAACTTTTGCATCTTCAAAATTATGTTCATATTTTACTTCTATATTCATATTCTTCTACTCCCTACAAAAAAAAGGCTTTCGCCTCTTTTTATAAAATCATAAATCCTAATCCACCAATCACATTTCTTGCGACTGCAACCATATCACTATTTCCATACACGATTACGCATTGTCTTTCGATATTGACTTCATAGTCAACTCTAGTTTCTGCAAGTGCTTGTTCAATCTTCGTTGCTTTTTCTCTATTATCTAAATTTTTAACCAAAATTATATTTTTCAACGTCATCACCTCTAGTCGTATTATAGCATATTTTTATCATTCGACCACTATCTTTTTTCTTAATATTTCACTTCTTTATGATTGTTAAGAGCGCCTCTTTATATGCTTTAAAAGCAGTTGGAATCGCATAGACTTTCTCTACTTCTTGCGCAGTTGCCCAAATGGCATCATCCTTCGTATCCACTTCAATCAAATACCCAATCATATGCCACTCAACATGAGAAAAGATATGTTTTGCGGCTGGAAGTTTTTTCACTTTTATAATATGTCCTTGACCCATTTCCATCAAATCTTTGCGTTTGATGTGATCATCTACTGTCACAAATTCATATAATGAAGAGAGTAATCCTTCGGCAGGTCGTAAATGCAATCGTACTTGTCGTTCATGAACGACTAAGACAATCGTTTTCTTTTCGATTCGTCTACTCTTTTTCTTTGTTTTATTTGGTAATCGATTAGCTTGGAAAGTTTGATAACCAATGCAGTCCATGGCAAGTGGACAAATATTGCAACGTGGGGCAGCATTTGGCACACACACCAAAGCGCCAATTTCCATTAATGCTTGTGTAAATGCATCGCATCGCTCTGCTGGAATATAATCATCGATAATTGTTTGAAATTTGCGCTTGGTGGATTGTTTTAAGATATCATCTTCACTCACTAATAAACGCGAAAAGACACGAAGAACATTGCCATCCACAGCTGCCTTTGGAATTTTAAAAGCAATGCTTGCGATGGCAGCAGCGGTATATTCCCCAATGCCTGGTAACTCTAACAAGTCTTCATAACTTGCTGGCAGTTTTCCACCATGTTCTTCCATGCACTTCTGTGCACACTTCTTCATATTTTTTACACGATTATAATATCCTAGCCCTTCCCAATATTTATGAAGTTCATCATTGCTAGCATTTGCGAGTGCTTCAATATCTGGAAAAGCAGTTAAAAAGCGTTCAAAATAAGGAATCACTGCTTCAACACGAGTTTGTTGAAGCATGATTTCGCTAACCCAAACACGATATGGTGTGGGAATTGAACGCCATGGTAATACACGTGCATTCTCATCATACCAAGCTAATAAGTTTTCTACTAATCGTTTTTTATCATGTGTTGTATTTTTCATGGTATTAGTATACCATTTCTCATCAAAAGTACAAGAATGACACTTCCTAACAATTACCTTTATATACAAAATGTAAATATTGTTTCGATAAGTTAACAATATCCTCTAGTAATTGTAGGTCTGTACTTGCATCCTGTTGTTGATAAGCAGGAAAATAGCGTGTGATATGAAGAGGAATCGTTGGATCAAGACTTGCAATCCATCGACATTCTTCTTCGATTTGTGCAAGATCATCATTTAATCCTGGAACGATGAGCGATGTCAGTTCAACATGGACATGTGGAAAACTTGTTTCCACCGTTTTTTTTACTTGTTCAAAACTTCCTTGTAGTCGCTGATAGCCTTCTTTTGTGAAACATTTAATATCAATATTCATCGCATCAACATAAGGAAGCAGTTGTTTTAGATATACTTCATCAATCATGCCATTAGTGACGATGACCGTTTTTAAGCCTACTTCTTTTGCGAGCTGAAAGCAATCCATCATATATTCATACGATAAACATGGTTCATTATAGGTGAACGCGAGTCCAATATTGCCTTTTGCTTTTAATTGTAGGGCCATAGTTACTAACTCTTCAGGGGACATCATGCGATAGTAGTTATCTTGTTTCATACTAATTTCATAATTTTGACAAAAGGGACATCGCATGGAACAACCAAAACTGCCAACTGATAAGATTTTAGATCCTGGATAAAAGTGTTTGAGTGGTTTTTTCTCAATGACATCAAGTGCAAGTGCACTTACTTTTCCGTAAATTAAGCTTTTAATTTGTCCATCTTCCATCATTCTTGTATGACAAAAGCCAACCTGTCCTTCACTTAGTTGGCAGTGATGAAAACAAAGCTTACAAGTACCCTTCTTCATGACGAATCACCTCGAAGCGTTCTAATTGATACGATTCATGATTGCGAATGCCTGCTTTTTGTAAAGCAATCGATACTTGTTGTGGAATACTTGTGACACCATCTAAGTTTGGTAATAACAATCCACATTTCGTAGGTGTAGAGACAATGACTCCATAACGTTTGATATCGAGTTCATCAAAGGATGTGATGATTTCTGGTTCTTTTAATTCATCTACACTAATTTCTAAAGAAGATAGTTCCTCTTTTCGAATCGGAGAAAATCTTGGATCTCTTGTAGCAGCCGCAATAGCATTCGATATAATTTCTTGCGCAAGATTTGCTTTTGTGGCATCAATGGTTCCAATACAACCACGTAGTTCTCCATGTTTATGAATGCTGACGAATGCACCTGCTCGCTTATTCTGTATTTCTTCATTGGCATTCGATGCATCCAATATTTGATGATCACATACATAGGCATTGATCGCCTTTCTTGCAAGGTCAACATAGGCATCTTGTTTATGAATCGCAAAGGTTGCAGTCACATAACCAACACCGAACACGCGCTCATAAGAATGAAAGCGACAAGTATAAGTTTCATCTTGAAGAACACCGGATAACATCCATAAGGATGGAAGTCCACATTGCGCACTTTTCTCGCATAAAGTTGTTGGAATCGCAAGAATGTCCTCGAATCGATCAGCTTGCAAACAACGAACGACTTCATCATCAAATTGTTCTCCTTCTAAGCAATAACCATACGGTCCATCTTCTTTTAGTTTATGACTCAAATCTCCACTCGCAACAAAGACTATATCTTTTCCACAATGATCAGCGACCTCTTTGATGATGGTTCCTACTTTTCTATGCATCGCTTGATCAAGGCCTGAAACAGAAAAGCGTACAAGCTTAAAATCTTGGTATTGTTGTTCAATGAAATAAAGAGGCACCATCGTTCCATGGTCTAATACCGGTTGTTGATTGCCTAGTAAACCTGCAGGTAGTTGTTGTTTTTTGAATTGTTTACAACATGCTTTAACAAACTCTTGATCATAGGTTTCTTCAAAGACAACCTCTTTAGCATCAAACGTCGCCATGGAACCACTCGCATGCTTACCTGCTGACACTTGTAGATAATCATAATAAGATGGCGCATGTGGTGAAACGATGACAATCGTATCTGGTTTCAATCTTGCGATATCCTTGGCAACTTTTTCATAGCCTTTCTTTGTCTGTTCTATTTTCTTTTCTTCTCCTTTTCCCACTTCTGGTAAAAGAATGGGTGGATGACAAACAAAATATGCAGCCTTTAACATACACAACACCTCTTTCTCTTTTCTTCATTATACTATTTTTTCATAAAAAAAGATGAAATGAGATCTCATTTCACCTTTGATTTCTTATAAGTTTTCTAACATGATGTTGCAGCCATCAGCTACACATTCTAATGCATTGTCTGCGATATATACAGGAATTTTTAATTCTTCGCGCATTAACACATCGATGTTTTTCAACAATGCTCCACCACCAGTCATCACTAGACCATGTTGAACAATATCAGCAGCTAATTCAGGTGGAGTCACTTCAAGGATTGTTTTTGTCGCATGGACAATTTCACGTAAACTGTTGTGAATATATCCTTCTACTTCATTACTGTTGATTTCAATTGCATGTGGTAATCCAGTTTCTGCATCACGTCCACTGACTGTGATTGTTTCAGGATTGTCCATGACTAATGCATTCGCAATTTTTGTTTTAATTTCTTCTGCAGTTTGTTCTCCAATATGCATTTTACGTTTTGAACGAACGTTTTCAATGATATCATGAGTGAATCGGTTACCTGCAGTTTTGATGGATGTTGAACATACGATATCACCTAACGATAAGACTGCGATATCACTTGTTCCACCACCAATATCTAATACCATGTTTCCACTTGCTTTTCCAATTTCAAGACCCGCTCCTAAAGCAGCAACTTTAGGTTCTTCTTCTAAATATACTTTTTTCGCACCTGCACGGTAAGCACAGTCACGAATTGCATTTTTTTCTACGGAAGTAATCTTTGTTGGATGACAAATAAGAATTACTGGTTTTTTAAACATTCCTTTTAAGTCACATTGTTTAAAGAAATAATTTAACATCATTTCTGTTGCTTCAAAATCTGCAACCACTCCATCTTTTAACGGACGGATACAAATCATATTTTTTGGAGTACGGCCAAGCATTTCTCTAGCGCTTAATCCAGCCGCAAGACATTTTTTCGTAGATGCATCCACAGTAATAACGGATGGTTCGTTCACAATAACACCTTTATTGTCTACACAGATTAATAAGTTGGTTGTTCCTAAATCAATTCCGATTTTCTTTGCCATTCTTCTATTTGCTCTCTTTCTTTATTTTTTACATTTCACAAACTATATCAACAATAATATACTACATCCCTTTCAAAAAAGCAAAAGCAATTAAGTATTCTTCTATTATTTGATAAAAAAGAAGAGATTACATGATTTTATGTCTGTAATTCTCTTCTTATATAGTAAGTATTAATTAAAATATACAAATTCGTCTTCTAGTGCATCCGCACCTTTGACTTCTTTCGCATAAAGAACTGGAACATCTCCATTATATTCTTCATCGAATTCTAAATGAATCGTAGCAGTAATGCTCACCCATTCTTTTGGTACAAGCATTGCAGATTGTGGATAGTGCACAAGCAATCCAATTAAGGATGTATCATCAGCACAACAAACCATAGCCATACGACCAAAGACAAAAGCTTGATCCATACCATCCACATGATTAGAAACCACTTTACCTTTTAAAGTAATTGTTTTTCCATCATATTTTTCTGGATGTTCCATGGCATCCATATACCATAATCCATAATCATCATCACTGATGACGATATGATCTGCATTCACATCAAATGGCATCTCATCTTCACCTAGGTCTACAATTTCTCCATTGTCTAATTCATAGATCAATTGTGCGCCTTTGTTGATTGCTTTGATGTTGTTACGTAAATACAATTTATTCGTATCCATTGTACAACGATTAAAGATAATCGTTTCAGAATGAAGAAGTTGTGCGTAAATCAAAGAACGCATGTTTTGTAAGTACATTTCAAAGGTAGAAGCATCAACTGTTGATAAGATTTGCACCAACAACCAGTCATATGGGAAATCCACATGATCTAAGAAGTTTGTCAAATCCCACATACCATTGAATTCAATCAAGACACGTGTTGGTTCAATTAAACTATCGCATTGTTTTAAGAACTTGTAGTTTAAAGAATCCATATCTTCCACATTGACAATGGTTGTATTTGTACGTCTTTGAAAATCTTCACTATATTCTTCAATTCCCTCTTCACATACAAATAAAAGATTCTTTTCGTCTCCATTAAAACCTGGATCCATTAAAGTTTCTTTAATCAATTGTGTTTTACCACTTTCTAAAAAGCCCGTAAATAAGTAAACAGGTACTGTCATGTTTCTTCTCCTATTCTACACGGAATAATGTTTTTAATGCATCTTCATTCATCTTTGAACCAATGACACAAAAACGTCCAGTATATGTTGGTTTTCCTTGACGAATTTCTTGTTCTTGTGGAACCATGTCAAAGTATAACCATTCTCCATCTTTTCCTTCTAACATTCCTTTTGCACGTAAGATGATACCATATGTTTCTTCATCCGCTAATGCAGAAAGGATAGTTTCTAATTCTTCTTTTGAATATTTATTCACTGTTTCCATACCAAAGCTTGTGAATACTTCATCTGCATGATGATGGTGGTGGTCATGTCCACAGCAGCATCCTTCATGGTCGTGATCATGGTGATGATGATGTTCATGATCGTGATCATGTCCACAGCAGCATCCTTCTTCATGATCGTGTTCATGGTGGTGATGATGGTCGTGATCATGATCGTGATGATGACCACAAGTTGGGCATACATCGCTATCTTCCATCAATTCTTTCGCAAGATCATTTGTTTTTTCCATCGCAGCTAAAATATCAGCACCATCTAATTGATCCCAAGGTGTTGTGATAATCGTTGCTTTTTCATTATGATGTTTGATTTCATGCACAACTGCATGTAATTTTTCATCATTTAATTTTTGTGTACGGCTTAATACAATGGTAGTCGCATGTTCGATTTGGTTATTAAAGAATTCCCCAAAGTTTTTCATGTACATTTTGCATTTTTGTGCATCCGCAACAGTTGTGAAACTATTCATAGAAGCATGCATTTCTTCTGCTACTCCTTGCACTGCTTTGATGACATCAGATAATTTACCGACTCCACTTGGTTCGATAATAATACGATCTGGTGCATATTCTTCGATTACTTTATGCAAAGCTTCGCTAAAATCACCCACTAATGAACAGCAGATGCATCCTGAGTTCATTTCTTTAATTTCAATACCAGCGTCTTGCAAAAAGCCACCATCTATTCCAATTTCTCCAAATTCATTTTCGATTAAAACTACTTTTTCTCCACCGAAAACGTCTTTAATTAATTTTTTAATTAACGTTGTTTTTCCTGCTCCTAAAAAACCTGAAATAATGTCAATTTTTGTCATGATGTCTCCTCCTTTTATTATGAAATCCATCAACAGAAAGAAGTATAACACCCAACTTGTTTACTTTCAATCATTTAGAGTCTAAATAAAGTATATTTAGATAGAAAGTTAGTGTAGACATACATATTTTTAATCGCTTATAGGAATTTATCTAATTCTGTTTCGACATCCGCCATCTTTTTCACTTTTGGATGTTGAATGATTTGCCCCCTCATAATGACCATATCAATATGACGAAGCGCACATAAATCATCAAGTGGATTGTTCTTCATACAGATGATATCAGCAGATTTTCCTTTTTCAAGTGTACCTGTTATATGATCGATATGAGCAATTTCAGCATTTCTCTTTGTAGCAGTATATAAAGCGAAGGTATTGCTGACACCACAGTATTTATGGAAGTAATTCACTTCTCTCCACATATCATAGTGGGTGATGTAAGGACAGCCTGTATCTGTTCCTAGTCCTACTGGAATATCATTTTCTAGACATGCTTTTGCGCATTCCACAATGCCATCGAAAACAACTTTTCCATTATATTGTTCCATCTCACTCGCATGAGAAATTGCTCGATCAAACAAGGCATAAGGCAACGCTGGTGAAATGGTTGCGATATGAGCTGCCTTTCTTTCTTTAAATAAAGATAAGATATGATCGGTAGGTTTTGCGCCATGTTCAATCGTATCGACACCATTTTCTAATGCGACTTCTACCCCTTGTGTACTTTCCACATGGGCAGCCACGATCAAATTGTGTTTATGTGCTTCATCACAAGCCGCTTTAACAAGTGATGGCTCCATTTTCAAGACACCAGGTTCTCCTTTTACCTTCGCATCAAGCACTCCACCAGTGATCATCAATTTTACCAAATCTGGCTTTTCAGAAATAATTTTTTGTGTATACTCTTTTGCTTCTTGTGCAGTTTTTGCGGCATATGCAAGTGAGTGTGCCATATGTCCGCCTTCGACCGATACGGCCATATTAGCTGCTAAGATACGTGGACCGATACATTTCTTATTATTAATACGATCACGAATCTTCGTATCCACATCAAGTACTCCACCTACCGTACGAATGGTTGTAACTCCACTCATCAATTGCGTACGAGCAAAACTTGTACATAACTTTGCAATCACCATACGACAGAACGCATTGCTTGTCATCAGTTTGACTGTTTTCACTGGGTCACTTGCTTTGTTTTTTGGTTTTCCACTACTTGGCAAATGCACATGTAAGTTAATCAATCCAGGTGTTACATAGCTTTGTTTTACATCGATGACTTCATACCCCTTTGTATCGTAAGAGTCATCTACAATGTCTTCGATGGTTTCTCCATCGATCAAAATTATTTTTCCTTTCACTGGCACCATGTCGATGTTTCCATCCAATAAGATCCCATTTTTAATTGCATACTTCATACAATTTTCCTCCTTATATTATTTTTCATTGTATCACTTTTTCCACATAATTGTGCTTTTTCATAATACAATTTCTTAATTAGGCAAAAAAAAGATAGAATCAACATTCTATCCTAATGACCTCTTGGTTTTTTATCCATATCATCATGTTCAATCGTTAAGTCTGCATAGACTAATCGAAGTAAGATGATCGACATCGGTACAAGAGCTAACCAGATTGCTTTTTCTTGTAAATATTGACAAATGAAGGTTAACACACTACCACCAAATAAAAAACTTAATAACATCGAGAAGTGAACGGCTCCTCGCTCATAGGCTGCAAAATCATGTTTGCGCACAACTTTTGCAATCGCAATTCCTACTTGTCTTACGTGGTTTGTACAAAATGTAGTCGCCATTGGAATGCCTTCTGCTTGTCGAAAGGTATTGTATTGCATAGATGCAATGAAGTTTACAGCAACTTGAACCACTTGATGAGGAACGCTCAACGGAATAAAGCCAATGATGAGAATAACTACCCATTCAATGGCAATCAAAATCGTATCCCATCGTAAAAATCCTTTTTCTTTCAGCGGTGTTGGCACCGATTCTGAAATAATCGCCCCTGCAAGATAGGCAACAATGGGGATAAAATAATAAAATCCACTCGCCCAATTTCCCTTACCAAACGCAATGGACATGATGACAATGTTGGCTGTTTGCGCATTACAGAAGACTCCCCCACGCATATTAAAGGTATAAGCTCCCATCATTCCAGCACTCATCATCAACAATACATAGACCATTTTATGTTCACAAACCAAAAATTTTTTCTCTTCTACTTCTTCTTCTTTTGTTTCCACTTTCATCACCTAGATTCTTTTTCTAGTATAAAAGCATGACTCTTGATTGTCAAATACTAGAAGAAAAAAAACTCTTTTCCTATATATTTATATAATGCATAGAAAAATAGATGAAAACAGTTTCTATAATTTGATATAAATTTTATATAAAAAAAGAAGTTTCATTTTTTTCACAATCTTAACAATTGTGCATAAATATGAATATTATTTATTTTTCTTAACACTTTCTTAACACGCTATTCCATATGTTGATGCCATCTTTATATGTTTTTTGTTAATATACATACAATAAGAAAGCATGAGGTGACAATTATGAACTTTTACAAGAAACACAAACCGACGTCTGTGTTAATTGCAGGTTGTGGACGATTTGGATCTTATCTAGCATCCTCTTTAAGTAAAAAAGGGTTTGATGTAACAATCATCGATAAAGATGAATCTGCCTTCCGTCGTCTACATGACGAATTCAGTGGATTTCAAATCTGTGGAGATGCAAGTGATTTAGACAAGTTATGCGAGTGTGGAATTGAAACTTGTGATATCGTACTAGTTGCGACAGACAACGACAACGTAAATTGTATGATTGCACAAATTGCCAATATTATCTTCCATATCGATCAAGTGTATATTCGACTAAATGATACAGATAAAGAAGATTTATTAGAGGGGACAAGTATCAAAGCCATTTATCCTGCACGTTTATCCGTTGCAGCATTTGAACAAATTAGTAACATTCAGTTAGAAAAGGTGAAATAGTATGAATATAGTAGTTGTTGGTGGACGTAATAAAGCGGACTTCTTAATCGGTTCTTTATTAGAGAAAAACCATCATGTCATCGTCATTAACGATGAAGAACAGTATTGTTCTTATTTATCAGAAAAATATAACATTCCTGTGATCACAGGAAATCCTTGTAAGAAATATATCTTAGAAGAAGCAACCATCGAAGATGCAGATATCTTAATCGCATTAAGACCAAGTGATGCCGATAATTTAAGCATCTGCCAATATGCACATAAACTCTTCCATGTAAAAAAAGTTGTAGCAACCGTTTCAAACCCTAAAAACGTTAGTGTCTTTAAACGTTTAGGTGTCCATACGGCAATTTCTGCAACGTATACAATTTCTAAGATCATTGAACAAGCTTCTACCTTAGAAAACTTGATTCAATCGTTATCAATCGAAGATGAAAAAATTGTATTAAATGAAATCTTGATTACAAAAAACAATCGTGTGATCAATCGTAAAATTTGTGATCTACAAAATTTACCAAAACAAGCTATCATCTGTTGTATCTTACGTGGTATCAACATGATCGTACCTAAAGGAGATACCATCTTAAAAGAAAATGATAAATTATTAGTACTAAGTGATCATGCATCGCAACAAGCAATCATCGATTTCTTTACGGTAGGAAAAGTTCTATGAAATCCATTGTTTGTGAGACCAAGCCAATCCATGGTTATCGACTAATCTTAGGATATCTTGGTGTATTATTAATGTTGATTGGTGGTATTACCTTATTACCATTACTTATTTTATTCTTTTATCCTCAGGATGCTGATCAAGCAAAATACTTCATCATCCCTGGGGTCTTCAGTATTATTATCGGATATCTACTTTATTTCCTAATTCGTGGGAAAGAAAAAGGAAAATTAGCTCGAAATCAAGATGCCATTATTGTTGCAAGTTGCTGGGTGATGGCTATTTTTGTGACTTCTCTTCCATTTGTATTAACTGGGAAATATAACTTAACGCAAGCCATCTTTGAAATGACAAGTGCTTGGAGTACAACAGGACTAACGGTCGTTGATGTCGATACCGCATCTCATATCTTTCTAACACACCGAAGCACCGTATTATTCTTTGGTGGTGTTGGTTTAGTCTTAATCATGTTATCTGTATTTAGTGATACCTATGGTATGCGTTTATATAACGCAGAGGGACATAGTGATCGACTACTTCCAAACTTAATCAAGAGTTCTCGTATTATCTTAAGTATTTACTCTTGTTATGTATTGAGCGGAATCTTGTTGTATGTTTTATGTGGAATGCCAGTCTTTGACGCCTTTATCCACTCCATCGGTGCCCTATCAACCGGTGGGTTCTCCAACCATTCCGAAAGTATCGCTTACTACAATAGTTTTCCAATTGAAGTCGTTACCATTATCTTAATGATTCTTGGAAACATTAACTTTTTAGCCCATTTATTCTTAATTCGAGGAAAATTCAAAAATTTCTTCCAATACTGTGAAATTCGAACACAAATTCTATTGATTGCCTTTACGACACCAATCATCGCCTTCATCCTAATCAATTCTTTAGGATTCATCGCAACCGATAGTTTCCGTATTGCGATTTTCCAAGTCGTTACTGCCTTAACAACAACCGGTTTCCAGACCGTACCAAACTTCTATTCTCTACCAAGTTCTATTTTATGTGTCATGATTGTGCTACAATTAATTGGTGGAGGTACTGGTTCTACTGCTGGTGGTATTAAACAATATCGTATCTATGTTGTATTTAAGAGCATGATTTGGCATATTCAGTCTAAATTTCATTCAAACAAAATGATTTGTACGCACAAAATCCATAAAGTGGGTACGTTTGAAAAACTAACGGATAGCGAAACATCTGCTTGTGGATTATACATTTTCTTATATTTATTTATCTTCTTTATCGGATCTTTTATCTTAACTCTATATGGATTCAACTTAGAAGATGCAATGTTTGAATTCTCAAGTGCTATTAGTACCGTTGGTCTATCTTGCGGTATCATGACTTATGATTCCCCATCTTTAATCTTATGGGTTGGAACCATTGGTATGTTTGTTGGCCGTCTAGAAATCTACATCATCTTTATGGCAATCGCACGCGTACACCAAGATATTAAGCAAAAAATCTATAACAAGAAAAATCTGTTATAATAGGAGCATGAACATGAAAGCAATAAACAAAAAAGAATTTATTCGGCACTTAGCGATTACGATCTTCATCTTATCGCTATGTACCTTATTATCTCTTGTATTCGTAGACATTAATGTAAGACCAGAAAACATCATCATGATTTATCTAATCGGTGTATTATTCATCGTGATTGAAACAAAGAAAATCATGTGGGGTATCAGTGCAAGTATCTTTAGTATTATTAACTTTAACTACTTCTTTACTGCACCGATCTACACGCTTTACATCAATGATCCAAACTACATTATCACCATCGTGATCTTCTTAATCGTATCGATTATCACTGGAGTCATCATGGGGAAAATGCAAAAGCATGCAGAAATTTCCAAATATAATGAGCAACAAACACTTGCCTTATATGAAATTTCTAAGTCTTATTTAAATCTATCTGGCATTCATGCAATCATTTTACACAACATCAAAAGTCTATATGACTTCCAAAAGATTGTCTGCGTCGTCTATTACTATGATTCAGAAGCAAAAAAACTAGTTCGTTACGAACAAAAAGACTTAGTAAAAGATTATCCATGCGATGATAACTTAGCTCAATGGTGTTATACGAACACATGCGATTGTGGGCATGGGACATCTTTCTACAACAATGATGATTGGTTATATTGCCCATTGCATCACGGCAATGAAGTGTTAGGTGTTTATGCCATTCTTCAAAACTATGAAATGGGAAAAGAAAATGAATTGTTCATCCACACCATGATTTCTCAGATGGTGATGGCGATTGAGCGTGAACAGTTATATACGATTCAAGAAAAGAACCGCATTGAAATTGAAAAAGAAAAGTTAAGAAATAACTTACTACGTTCCATTTCACATGATCTACGTACTCCACTAACAAGTATTGTTGGTTCTAGTTCTCTCATTCTAGATAACCATGATCACTTAGATCAAGATACAACATTAAACTTAATTAAGAGTATTCACAATGATTCCCAATGGTTAACACAACTTGTGGAAAACTTGTTGAATATGACACGCATCCAAGATGGACATTTAATTCTTACCAAAGAATTTGAAGTTGTCGATGATATTATTTATGAATCGGTTCAAAGATGTAAATCAAGAACAGAAAATCATACAATTACTCCACATCTTCCAGAGGATGTTCAACTGGTTGAAATGGATGGAAAACTCATCATCCAAGTATTAGTCAACTTTATTGACAATGCAATTAAACATACACCAGAAGATTCACACATTGACATCTACTTTAAAAAAGATAGTATGTTTGCTTACTTTGAAGTCGTAGACGATGGCAACGGCATTGATCCTAGCATCGCCGACACTTTATTTGATAGCTTTGTTACAACGAATTATGAATGTGCTGATTCAAAACGTGGCATTGGTCTTGGCCTATCCATCAGCAAAGCAATCGTTGAAGCACATAATGGTGATATTTATGCGAAAAATCGCACACACCACAAAGGTGCTGTATTTGGATTCCGCTTACCATTAAAAGAAAATAAAAGGAGAACGAGCAGCAATGAATGAAAAAATTCTTTTGATTGAAGATGATCGTAGCATCCAACGTTTTTTACGTATTTCCCTGGAAACAAACGGATATAAAACATTGAATGCAGAAACTGGTATTGAAGGGATTTCCTTGTTTATGACACAAAATCCTGATGTTATTTTATTAGACTTAGGTCTACCCGATATTGATGGAATGGAAGTCTTATCACAAATTCGTGATCAAAGCTCTGTGCCAATTATCATCGTATCTGCACGTGGACAAGAACAAGAAAAAGTAGAAGCATTAGATCAAGGTGCTGATGATTACATCACCAAACCATTTAATATCAATGAACTACTAGCCCGTGTACGCGTTGCTTTACGCAAAAAGACAAGTGATGTCATCAAAGCAAAAACATTTGAAATTGATCAATTAAAGATTGATTTTGAAAAGTATAAAGTATACGTCGATAACCAAGAGATCCATCTTACACCAATTGAATATAAATTATTAGTCCTATTAGTCGAAAACGCTGGTAAAGTATTAACACACAGCTTTATTATTCGTAAAATATGGGGCTATAGCACAAATGAAGATTCTCAATCTTTACGTGTATTTATGGCAAATATTCGAAGAAAGATTGAAAAAGATAGTTCTCATCCTCGATATATCTTAACAGAAGTAGGAGTCGGTTATCGTTTCGTTGAAGAATAAGAAAGAAAGCAAGTGTCGCGCTTGCTTTTTCTTTGCATAAAAAAAGTACGATTGCTCGTACTTTCATCATTAATGCATTTGAGATGGATAAGTGTTCACGATGGACTTCACAATACGATATACTGTATACACTAAACCTACTGCTACCAAGCATGAGAACACACAAATGGTTGTATTTAACATGACCCTCGCCTACTTTCCATAAATCCTTATAAAGGGACTTCTTTTTACACTACTATTTTATAGAAAATAGTCTAAATGTAGTGTTAGGAAAGATGAATTGATGTTAAGTTTTTGTAAAGATAATTTATACGTCCATGAAATCCTATTTTATGTTATAATACAAAGCATGACAAGTAAAAAAGAGAAACTATTAATCTACCTTGCAGCAATCTCTGCTGGTACCTTATTGATTTCTAACCTGTCAGCAGTCAAAATCTGGGATTTGTTTGGAATACCGGTTGATGGAGGTCTGGTCGTCTTTCCAATCAGCTATATCCTAGGTGATTTAATTGTTGAATTCTACGGTAAAGAAATATCTAGAAGCATCGTGGTTGCTAGCTTTATGATCAACCTTCTAGCAATCTTCGTATTCGATATAGTCATCGCATTGCCTTCCTATCCAGGATGGACGATGCAACAAGCATATCAAGCCATCTTAGGCTTTACTCCAAGAATTATCTTTGGTTCCCTAAGTGCTTATGTATGTTCAAACTTATTAAACAACTACATCTTTGTGAAACTAAAGAATGGTTCAGGACTGTTCGCAAAAAGCTTTATTGCCAGAGCCCTAGGATCAAGTGCTTTCGCTAGGATCATCGATTCACTCATCTTTGAAACCATCGCCTTCATCGGTATCTTATCGTTTCAAGAATTTATCATACAAGCCTTGTTTGCTTACATCTTAGGACTTGTATTTGAAATCTTATTATCCCCAATGGAACTTTTCATCGCAAATCTAATTAGGAGGAAACATGGCAACATATAAAAATAACAATCAGTTTTATTTTGAAATAAAAAAACGCATTCCAGGAAAACTTGGACGTTCTGGAATTATTCATACACCACATGGTGATATTCATACCCCTGCATTTATGTGCGTAGGAACAAAAGGAGAAGTTCGCTTCTTATCCATGGATGATCTAAAAAGCATCCAAGCCCAAGCAATGTTAAGCAATGGTTATCACTTACGTAACATCTCACCAGAAATTGCTGAAAAAGGTGGATTGTCTGCTTGGTCTGGTTGGGATGGACCTACCCTTACTGACTCTGGTGGATTCCAAGTCATGTCACTAGGTTCAGGTCTTGGTAAAGTCGTCAGCATGAAGCGCGAACAAGAAGTGATCAACACCGATCCAAAAGAACGTTTGACAAGTGTGAGTGAAGATGGGGTTACCTTTATCGATCCATTCACAAACCAAGAAGACTTCATTGGACCAGAAGAATCCATGCAGATTCAATGCCGCATCGGTGCTGATATCCACATGGCTTATGATGAATTAACATCCCTAGCCGATAGCTATGAATACAACGTAGAAGCCCTTGCTCGTACGGAACGCTGGGCTGTTCGTTCCATCAATGAACATAAAAAGCATTGTGATGATTTAGGTTATCATCAATCCCTATATGGTGTTCTTCAAGGAGGACGTTGGGAAGACTTACGTCGTTCGACATCAAAAAAATTCGCCCAGATGGACTTTGATGGCTACGGATTAGGTGGCGCTTTCTTAAAAGAAAACCTAGGAGAAATCCTACGCTGGTGCTGTGAAGAATTACCAGAAGGAAAACCTCGCCATCTATTAGGTCTATCCCATCCAGATGATATCTTAATCGGTACGGAAATGGGTGCTGATACCTTTGATTGTGTTGCTCCTACAAGAGAAGCAAGACATGGACGTATTTATACCAAACATGGTCATATAGCCATTCATAAATTCACTGGCAGCAATGAACCATTAGATGAAGGTTGTGATTGCCCAACATGTAAAGCAGGATATACACGTGGACAATTACGCGACTTATTAAAATCAGAAAGCCAAGAAGATAAACATAAGTATTATAATCTTGCTTCTATGCATAACTTACGCTTCATCATTCGCTTAACAGAAGATATTCAAACAGCAATTGAAGAAGATCGTTTCCAAGAATTCAAAGAAGAATTCTTAAAGAACTACTATCAGAAATAAAAGCTTGTACATCAGTCGTACAAGCTTTTTTCTTCGTCTACAATCTGTTTCATCTTCCTACACAAGTCATCTTTTTCACTTAGCATATTCCAAATGCCATCTTCGGATAAAACCCCTCGTTTTAAATCCTTTGGTAGACGACCATGATCATCATCCAACATATCTTTACGCCACAAAGTCGATTCATAATAATCGATTAAAGTATGTAAATCTTGTTGTAATTCTTCATAATGCACAAGAGCAATGCGAAGCAATTCAAGCGTTGCCTCACTTTTGTCTAGGATTTCTTCCATCCTTTGAATACGTTTGATTTGATCCATACTAAATACCTTTACGATAAAGCATATACGAATAGATCATCACCGCAACCACCGGTACAATGATGGCAGCCACAAATACCACTGGCATTGTAAAGAAGTAAGAAGCAATCATCGCAAGTCCTGCTAAAATAAAGATATAACCACCAAAACGATGCGTACGATTCCAATTTTCTCTTGAATGCAATGTCCAAGGAAGTTTAATTCCTACCGTATAATTTTGTTTTGTCTTAGGCAAATAGTTTCCTAGTAAGATAAACAAAATACCAATGAATAGTTGCGTCCACATGGCCACATTGATCGTATGACCTAATGCAATCGCATAAATACCACCATTGACTAAAATAGAAATAATAGGAACAGTCCACAATACAAGTCCTAATGTTTTATTTGAGATATTTTCATGTTTTGGATCCTTCATCGTAAAGAAGATGCAGATGCCTAATACAGCGCTCATAAACAATGGTAAACCAAATACAACAACTGGTTTTGATGCGAAAGAATTCGCAATACCATTCCAATCAAAATGCACTGGCATTTCTGCTGGCAATTGATTCCATAACCCTAACCCTAACAACATTGGGCAAGCTGTTACGCATAACACTGTGATAATCGTACTTTTTTTCATATTCTATTCCTCATTTCTTAATTCATTTAACCACATCATGATTTCTTCAATCACACTCGTATTTAATTCATAATAAATATAATTCTTATACTTTGATTCAAAGACCAAATCCGCCTTCTTCAAGATACTTAAGTGATAAGAAATCGTTGCATTTGTCATCTCAAAATGCTGGGCAATTTCCCCTGCTGATAACTTACCATCCTTTAATAACATCAAGATCTTTCGTCGAATCGGATCGGACAAGGCTTTAAAGGTTGTTGCAAAACTCATATCCTCACTCCTATCTATTTAGAAATATTTCTAAATAGATTATAACACTTTGTTTGTAATACACAATATCTATTTAGAATATTTTCTAAATAGCTTGTAAAAAGAAAGGGAAGCTTTTGCTTCCCCTATGATTTATGCTTCTTCAGATTGTGTTTGCAATACTTCACGCTCACAAGCATTTGCCTTACTAAATTTATAAGCTACAACGGTTAGTAGCATACAAACAAGGGCAACAACGACCCAGCCCATACCAAAGGAATAGAATGGTAAGTAATGACAAGCTTTTGTGACAAAGCCTAATGGCAATGATAATTGATCTAATGCATAGACAACACTGATGAATCCAACACATGCGATTGTGACTGGATAGATATAAGGATTGTCTTTGATCCATTTATGTAATAATCCTAATACGATCAATACGATGGAGATTGGATAAATTGCATTTAATACTGGAACAGAGATACTTAAGATCATTGTTAAACCTTGGTTACATACAACAAATGAGAAACCAACGATTAAGTATGTCCATTGACGATACGTCAATTTATTTGTCAACGTTGAGAAATATTGAGAGATGGATGTGATCAATCCAACACAAGTTGTTAAACAAGCAAGCGTAAAGATCATAGCAAGTAAGAATGCACCTGTAGGTCCAAACAATTGATGAACAATACAACGAAGTGTCCAAGCACCATTATCTTGAATTGCATAGACACCAGAAGATTGCATCCCCATGAAGGATAGCATGATGTAGATCAATGCTAAGATACTACCTGCAAAGATACCAGCTTTTACTGTATAATGCATGACATCTTTCTTTTCTTTCACTTGTAGTGTGCGAAGTGTCGTTGCGATGACTAAACCGAAGTTTAATGCCGCAATCGTATCCATTGTCTGATAACCTTCTAGAAATCCTTTTACAAACGGACCATCTTGATAGACTGCTTGCGCAGGTGCACTAGATGCATTCCCTTGGAAAAGGAAACAAACAAATAAGAAACATAATAATGTTAATAAACTAGGTGTTAAAAACTTACCGATGCGTTCTACTAATTTATTTGGCGTTAATGCTAACCAACCCGCAATCATAAAGAATACAAAGGAATACAATAACATGAATACGGTAAAGGATGCTTCTTTTGGAAGATAAGGGGCAATTGCCATTTCAAATGGAACAGATGCAGCTCTAGGAATTCCTAGCCCTGGACCAATGGATAAATAGATTAAGATCGTGAAGACAATCGCAAACTTCGTATTGACGCGAGATGCTAATTTTTCTAATCCATCAAATTCTGCTACAACGATAACTCCTAATACTGGTAAGACAACGGCTGTGATTAAAAATCCTGCCATTGCGAATGGTGTTTGTTCTCCTGCGTTTTGTCCTAAGAATGGAGGGAAGATTAGATTCCCTGCTCCAAAAAACAATGAGAATAACATAAAACTAACAAGTAACATTTTTCTTTTTCCTAATTTCATATAGACGACCTCCTATTAAAAAATGTGTACCTGCAGGGTAATTCTACCCGCTGTACGTTATCACATTTAATGCATATAAGATCATGGCCCCTATAAATAAAAAAATCGTCCTATCTAAGGACGATGAAGTATCGTGGTACCACCTTATTTCCCAAAAGAGATTGTTTTTTTCTTTTGGCTCTTACTGCATCAAACAATGCATTTTGCCTGTAACGTGGCTCACCTACGTCTTGCTTACTTTTGTTCAGCTTGCTTCTCGGGGATGATTTCATTTCCACAAAAATACTAATAGTTTCCACCAACCACTATCTCTCTGAAAGTTTTTTCTGAAAATTACTTGTTCCTGTTCTTGAATTTATTTCATTTTAACATCTTATTTTCAAATGTCAACAATAAACAACAAAATATTGACATAATTTATATTTTTAGTAAGATAATTACGCATTATAATACAAAGAAAGGATTGTTCATATGAGAATAGAAAATGATTTACGACATGATGATATTAAGCAGCTTGTACTACGCATTGCCATACCGAGTATGCTCGCTCAATTTGTGAGTGTCTTCTATAGTATTATCGACCGTATGTACATTGGAAACATTGCGAATGTAGGAGCCATTGCTTTAGCGGGAGTCGGTATCTGTGGTCCTGTTATCACGATGATTGGCTCCGTTGCTTCCTTTGTTGGCATTGGTGGTGCACCATTGATGAGTATGCGACTTGGTGAAGGAAAAAAAGAACAAGCACAAAAGATTATGGCAAATGCCTTTATGTTATTGTTGTTTTTTTCTATCATCATCGGACTAACAACCTTCCTCATCCGTAAACCTATGCTGACCTTGTTTGGTGCAAGTGCCGCAACCATGCCATATGCGAATGTTTACTTTTCTATTTATCTAACAGGAACGATGTTTGCCCTGCTTGCGACAGGAATGAATCAATTCATCATCTGCCAAGGATATTCAAAAGTTGGTATGCGTTCCGTCTTAATTGGAGCAATCTTAAATATTATCTTAGATCCAATCTTCATCTTCTTCTTTGATATGGGCGTTGCAGGGGCTGCCCTTGCCACAGTATTATCTCAGCTTGCAAGTTGCATCTTTGTCATCACCTTCTTATTTAGTGATTCTATTCCTGTACGCATCAGTTTTGAGGGCTATTCCCTTAGCATCTGTAAGCGTATCTTAAAGATTGGTCTAACCCCTTTTATCATCGTTGCCTTTGATAACATCATGATCATCGCTATGAATGCCATCCTACAACGCTATGGAGGTGCAAGTCAGGGAGATATGCTTGTCACCTGCGCAACCATCGCGCAAAGTTTCATGCTTGTCGTTACGATGCCTCTAGGTGGTATTAGTGGAGGAACCCAAACCATTCTTGCCTTCAACTATGGCGCGAATCAATTCCAACGTGTCAAACAAGCAGAAAAATATATCACCCTACTTGCCTTGTTGTATACCATTTTATTATTCATCATCGCCCAACTAGCAGGTCCACTCTTTGTTCGTCTGTTTACAAGCGATGCCATCATTGCCAAAGAAGCATTCGCAGCTATCAAAATTTGTACGCTGATGATCATTCCATTATCCATCCAATATGTCATTGTCGATGGACTAACAGGACTTGGACAAGTACAATATTCCCTACCACTATCTACACTTCGTAAGGGTATTTACTTTGTAGCCTTATTCTTATTGCCGATGTTTTATGGAGCACGTGCAACCTTCTATGCAGAGCCAATCTCAGACATCTTAAGCCCAATCATCTCGGTTGTTGTTTATTATTTCGCAATGAAAAAAATTCTAAGACCTAAAAAAGACTAAGTGCTCAAACACTTAGCCTTTTTCTTTCCTAGAGAAAAACTGTTCATACAATACATGGGCAAAAACTTCATGACTTGCTTCACTCATATGCACACAATCATAGGGACTCGCTTCCACATACTTGCCCGCGTCTAAATAAAGACAAGCGCAAGTTTTTGCCAAGTCTTCATATCGCTTGGACAATTGAAGACTTGCTTGATAGCATGTATCATCGAAATCACATTTCCACATTGAATAAGGTACTTCTTTGCGTAAGGGTGGAGGTGCTATTAGAAGAATGGTAGCGTTTGGCTGTACTTCTTTGATATATGTTAGCATCCTTTCCATGCTATTACATATATCATCGATACTTGCCTGAAATACCTTGCGTAAATCATTGGTGCCAAGCATGACGATAATCATATCCATATTAGGATGTTTCTTTAAAATCTTTGGTAACGCATGCATGCCATTTTTTCCTTTGATCATGGGATCATCAAATTGAATGCTTCTGCCGTTTAAGCCTTCTATATAAATCTTACACGCCGGCAATAAGGATTGTAATATCTGTGGCCAGGGGTTTAAATAGCGTGAAAAATGATGGGGATCAAAGCCATAGGTATGGCTATCACCGAAGCATAAAATCGTTTTATTCATTTGGTTTTTTAAAGCGGAAGTCACAATACGGATCGCCATCCGCAAGGGTCATCGTTCTTGTCAAAGTCAATCCAATCATGCTTGATAATAAGAAATCAAGTTTACATAAATATTTGGCATAGTCAAAGCAATGTTCATCTTTACATAGCTTGCAGACACCACATTCATGATAGTTATAACCTAAATCATAGTCCTTTGTCTTCGTTAAAATATCAACGACCCAATCATTTTCATATTGTTTTAAATGGGTTTGTTGGGACCATTCAAAACGTTGTTTCATTTTCTTTTCACTAAGATACTGTTTCGCATTGCCAAGCATCAATGGCACCATTTTACTTGTTTTAATTCCTTTTTCTAATAAATGATAGTTTTCTTCTACGCTCAGTTTTCCACCACGATTCATCGCGATAAAAAAGGCAGCTAATAAATATGAAGATAATAAAGGATTGCTTGTTTCTAATGGTTTTGCACGTTCTATGATTGCGATATATTCTTTATAAATCGCAGGTTTACTAGTCTTATCATCAATGAATTTCAACAAGTACTTCCCTACTAATTTATGCATCATGACAACTTTCATCGTTCATCTTCCTTTCCATTGAATCCTACTACTATTATAGTCTCTTTTTGCATAATCGAAACATAAATTCTATTCACTGCTACAAAAATATGATAAACTATGGATAATTCATATTTAAGGAGAGTATATAGAAATGAAAAAAGGTTTTTTAGCTGAATTTAAAGAATTCGCTTACCGTGGCAATGTCGTTGATATGGCTGTCGGTGTGATCATTGGGGCTGCATTTAAGGCGATTGTAGACTCCCTTGTTGGTGATGTAGTCATGCCATTTATTGGTATCTTTGTGGATACTGCAAGTTTTGCTGACATCGTGTTTCATGTAGGGAATGCAAACATTATGATTGGTAAATTCATCTCTGCAATTATTAATTTCTTAATCATCGCTTTCGTGATCTTCTGCATGGTGAAGATGATCAATGCTGCACATGAAAAATTGGCAAAAAAAGAAGAAGAGGAAAAAGAAGAAGAACCTGCAAAGGGACCTTCTAGTGAAGAACTATTAGCTTCTATTTTAGAAGAATTAAAAAAACAGAACAAATAATAAAAAGCAGTGGTAAACTAGTTCCAAAGTCAAGGACAGTTTATTGACAGTTCAAAAATAAAATCTC
>SAMEA104404100__coassemble_861_pt1 | contig 30444 bp, 28 predicted proteins | sample SAMEA104404100__metabat2_high_PE_039 | metagenome-assembled genome bin SAMEA104404100 (sample SAMEA104404100) | Balaenoptera acutorostrata | reverse complement strand
ATTAGAAATTTATGAAGATAAAAATATTGATGATGAAATTTCTCAAGAAATGTAACAAATGAAATATTTATTGAACAAAAAAGGACTGATGATATTAGTTCTTTTTTTTGCTATTTTAAAATTAAGATGATTTATCTTAAGGAAAGGATATACTATGTTTTTAACTGAAAAAGAATTAAAGGAAAAGTTTTGGAGTAATTATAATCGTACCAAAAGAGCAAAGAGATGGCAGTTTGAATGCCCAATAAGAGAAGGGAATGCGGATTTAATTACCATTGAATCATTTCAAAAAAACTATCAAGTAAACGCATTTGAGTTTAAATTAAATGATTTAAAGAAAGTGTTTCTTCAGGCAGAGGGAAACTTACCATACTGCAATAAGAGCTGGATTGTGGTTCCTTCAGAAAAAAGAGAGGTGATTTTAGATAGATATATCAATTATTTAAACGAACAAAAGTATATTGGCGTAATATGTGTTGAAACGGGTGGAAGATATGAAATTATCTATCAGCCGAGATTCAAAAAAGATATGAAAATGAGTCAAACAATCTTGAATGTTTGTATGACTGAAATTAATTAAAGTTTATTATTTGCACATTAATAAAATGCAGAAAAACATACTATGGAGAAGCTAATTTATTTTTCTAACGAAATAGGATATACTATTTTTTTTAAGGAGTTTAAGTAAAATGAATAGAATAGCAGCAATATATCTTAGAGTATCTACAGAAGAACAAGCGAGATCTGGGTATGGTTTAATGGACCAGGAACGAAATTGTCGCAGATATGCAAATTTATATTTCTCTGATAAAGAAGTAATAGTTTTTAAGGATGATGGATATTCGGCGAAAGATCTAAACAGACCTCAAATGCAGGAAATGCTAAGTCTTATGAAAGCAGGGAAAATTGAAACCATTATCACATATAAATTAGATCGACTGACAAGAAGCGTTGTTGATGCATATCAGCTGATTAATAAATGTGTGTCGTTTGATTGCATTTTAGTCGCCGTAATGGATAAATTAGATATTAGTAGTGCAAATGGGCGTATGATGGTGGGAATGCTCTCTATAATCTCTCAATGGGAACGTGAAGTGATATCAGAACGAACTAAATCTGCAATGGCGGAAATGGCCAGTCAAGGAAAGTACCCTTGTGGGCGTCCTCCGTTCGGGTGGCGGAAAGACGAAAATTTAAATTTAGTAGTGAATGAGCAGGAAGCGTCTATCATAAACTACATGGCTGATCTGTACATTGATGGGTATAGCATTGATGCTATTTCAGAAAAGGTGAGATACAAATATAGTGTTACTAGAAAACCTAATTCAATAAAGAAAATCCTATTAAGCTCAGCGAACATAGGACATTTAAAATTTGGAAACAAACTATATGAGAATGTTATAATGCCTATCATGGATATAGAAAAATTTGATAAGATAAAAGAAACTAATACGTATAGAGCACATCATACAGCTAATAAACTGAATTATATTTTTCATTCATTGGTGTATTGTAAGTGTGGATGCAAATGTGAGCAATTATCTACTAAAAAAACATATAATAATAATGTGACTGTTTATCATTATTATTATTGTCCAGAATGTAAAAAACGCATAAATCAATCGAAATTGTTAAGAAAAAGTCTTCTTTCTATTTTGTGTGAAATAAGTTGCCGAAATTTGCGTTATAGGAAAACTGAGTTATATAAAGAAATATCTGTAATTGATAATAGCGTGAAAGAAATATTTGATTCATACAAAAAGGGAGAATTGGATCTAAAAACATATTCATATACATTAAGTCAGATGTTTAAAAGGAAATCGGAATTAAATGATGAATTGGAAAATTTAAACATTACCGAGCTGGAGGACTTCTATAATATGCCGACTACAATGCAATATAGATTCTTGCACAATATTGTAAAAAGGATACATGTAGATATGGACTATGGTGATGCAATAAAAATTGAATATAAAGATAAATGATTATAAAAAAGAGAGAATTAAGTAAAAACAAATCTCTCTTTTTATTTACTAAGATATTTAAATTGGATAGATTTAGTGCTATTATTATTTTAATAAATAAATTACAATAAATTTTAAAAAAAAACAAAAAAACATATTGCGTTTTTCACTTTGAGGGTGTATAATGTCATTGTAATCAAGGAGGTGCCTCAAATTGAAGTTAAGTGAATTTAAAGCTAATGTTGATATTAGTGACATTGATATTGTGGAACTAAGAAAACGTTATGGTTTACATCGCAAGGATCTAGCAAATTTACTCAACATACCATGCAGAACAATTGAAAACTGGGAATACAAGATGACAAAGTGGCCTGATCAATGGAAATTAATGGTTGCTTATGTGCTTTATCAAGAATTTGAAGATGGTGTGAAGAGTAATGATGATCGTGGTCATAGTGGCTAGCTGATACTTTAATTTTGGCAAAATAAACATATTGATAATATCTTTAAGCAAAGATATAATGAAAGTATGAAAATAAAAAAGTACCAGATTACTCTAGTACTTAATAAAAAAACTCTTGTCGGTTAGCAGACCACAAGAGCAGATCAAATAGTTTACCACCAACTATTGATACTTATATTTTATATGAGGTTTGAAAAATAATCAAGCTAAATAACAAATAAAAGTAAGTTGGATAGGGAAAGTGGGCTATTTGGTTCTATTTTCCCTATTTTCTTTTGATAGATTACAAAGTATTTACGTTAATTTTAGTTTTAGGTTAAAAACAAAAAAAGAAGAACCGTTACCCTGACAAAGTACATTCTTCTTTTCTATCAACAACAAACCTTTAACACAAGTCCGATTTTAAGCAGAAATGCGCTTTGTTTGTGTTTAACTATAATGGAGCGGGTGATGAGAATCGAACTCACGTAGTCAGCTTGGAAGGCTGAAGTTCTACCATTGAACTACACCCGCATCTCTTGATTGCGGTATTATAATACAACATAATTTAAGATAATGCAAGTGTTTTTTAACTTTTTTTAATTTTTTTTGAGATTGTTTTGTGAAAGTGTTTGTTACAGGAATGTAAGTTTTGCTTGTTTCTTTCTTTTACCCTTGTAATTTGATGTAAAGTTCATTATAATAATTAAGAATACGTTGATGAGGACTAGTATTTAGGTAAATTATTAGTTAGAGAGGAATGATCGTTGGCTGAAAGTCATTCTGTAATAATGCTTAAAGAATTCACCTTGGAGTGGGAGTAATGATCCCCCGTTGTACACAGCGGTTATAATGTGTCTTATGAAAGTAAGTGTGTCGCAAGATGAAACAGGATGGTACCGCCCACCGCAAGGGTTCCTGTGTCTTGCGGCTTTTTTTATTAGCAGAAAGGAATGAGCGTTATGGAAAAATTAACAAGTGTTAAAGAAGAAGGTTTAGCTAAAATCTCAGCTTGTGAAAATCTTTCTGATTTACAATCTCTAAGAGTTCTTTACTTAGGTAAAAAAGGACCAATCCAGGAATTGATGAAATCTATGAAAGATCTTCCTAAAGAAGAACGTCCAGCTTTTGGTCAACAGGTAAATGAAGTAAAAGCATTATTTGCCAATGCGATTGAAGAGCGTAAACAAGTGCTTGAAGTAAAAGAAATGGAAGAAAAAATCGAAAATGAAAAAATCGATATTACATTAGATGGTCAAAAACCAAACTTAGGTAATATTCATCCATTGATGCAGATTCAACAAGAAATCGAAGACTTATTTATTGGTCTTGGATATACCGTAGCAGAAGGTCCTGAAGTTGAAGAAGATTACTACAACTTCGAGCGTGCAAATATTCCAAAGGATCACCCTGCACGTGATATGCAAGATACATTCTATATTAATGAAGAAGAATTATTACGTACACATACAACAGCTGTACAAATGCGTCAGTTAGAATATTATGCTCAGAAAAATCATCATTTACCAATCAAAGTTATTTGTCCTGGTAAAGTATATCGTCGTGATGATGACGATGCGACACATTCACATCAATTCATTCAATGTGAAGGATTAGTTGTTGCCAAAGATATCACATTATCAGACTTAAAAGGAACACTAGAATTCTTAGCTCAGAAGATGTTTGGTGCAAGTCGTACGATTCGTTTCCGTCCAAGCTACTTCCAGTTTACAGAACCTAGTGTTGAAGTAGACGTTAGCTGCCATGTTTGTGGTGGTAAAGGATGTCCAGTATGTAAAGGAACTGGATGGATTGAAATTCTTGGAGCTGGTATGGTGCATCCAAATGTATTGCGTATGGCTGGATATGATCCAGAACAATGTAGTGGATTTGCGTTTGGTGTTGGAATCGAACGTGTTGCGATGTTGAAATATGGTATTAAAGATATTCGTGATTTCTATACGAATGATCTTCGTTTCTTGAAGACATTCAACCGTTTTGAATAGGAGGTTCGTATATGATTATTAGTAAAAAATGGTTAGGACAATATATGGACTTGTCCGACATTACAATTGAAGAAATGGCTGAACGCATCACAGATGCAGGATTAGAAGTAGAAGGCCTTGAACATATGTCATACGGTACAAATCTTTGTATCGGTAAAGTATTAACATGTGAAGATCATCCAGATAGTGATCACTTACATGTATGTAGTGTGGATCTAGGTGAAAGTGTAGAACAAATCGTTTGTGGTGCTCCAAACGTTGCAGCAGGACAAAAAGTCATCGTTGCTAAGGTTGGTGCTCACTTAAGAGATGGAGATATCAAAGCAGGTGTCATTCGTGGCGTTGAATCAAATGGTATGTTATGTTCACTTGTTGAATTAGGTGTGGATCCTCATATGCTAAGTGAAGAAAGCAAGAACGGAATCGAAATTTTAGCTGAAGATGCTCCAGTTGGACATCAAGATCCATTAGGATATTTAGGATTAGATGATGCTATCTTAGATGTTGGTTTAACACCAAATCGTAACGATTGTATGGCTGCTTGGTCAATGGCTCTAGAAACTGGTGCAATCTTACATAAACCAGTTACTTTACCAACTTACCAAGGTAGTGCAAGCGTTGGCGAAAGCACAAACTTAAAAGTTTCAAGTGAAACAGATAAATGTCCTTTATTCTTAGGAAAAGTCATCAAAGAAGTGACAATTAAACCATCACCAAAATGGATGCAAGAACTATTACTTGCTTCAGGTATGAAATCCATCAATAACGTTGTCGATATTTCAAACTTAGTTATGTTAGAAACAGGACAACCATTACACTTCTATGATATTGATGCGATTCCTGCACAAGAAATTACTGTCAAAGATCATCAAGCTGGAACTTATACAGCATTAGATGGTGTTGAATATGAATTAAGCGATGATGATATTGTCATCACAACGGAAGGTAAACCAATTGGTATTGCTGGTATTATGGGTGGAGATGATTCTAAGATTGAAGAATCAAGTAGAGGTATCATCATTGAAGCAGCAAGCTTTAACCATGTATCAATCCGTAACTCAAGTCGTCGTTTAAACCTTAACACAGATGCATGCATTCGTTTCCAAAAGGGAATTGAACCATTAGCTCCATTTAAAGCAATGGATCGTGCTGTACAATTATTAGTAGAATATGCAGATGCGAAAGGAATCGAAGAAACTGTACAATATGGTGATGCAAACTATACACCAATTAGTTATACAGTTAACTTAGATCGTATTAATAAATTATTAGCTACTTCTTTTGAAGAAGATGAAGTTATGGGAGTCTTAAGTGAATTACACTTTGAGCCTACAAAAGAAGGAAATGATATCCGTGTCAATATTCCAAGCTATCGTACAGATATCAGCATGGAAGCAGATATTGCTGAAGAAATTATTCGTATCTTAGGATATGATCGTTTACCAAGCACATTGCCTTACATGCCAGCTACATTAGGTGCTTTAGACAAACGTCAACAAATGCGCAGAAGATTACGTGATATCTTAGTAAACTTAGGATATAACGAAGCAATTAGTTATTCTTTAGTAAGCAAGAAAATGGTAGAAGATGCAATCATGCCTTGTAAAGAAGAAAACGTGGAATTAGCTTCTCCAATGAGTGAAGATCGTCGTTATGTAAGAAGTAGCTTATTACCATCATTATTAGGATGTGTTGCTTATAACCAAGCAAGAAATCAAAATGATGTCGCATTATTTGAAATTAGTAACGTTTATGGTCCTCAATATGTAGAAGAACGTATTGCGATTGCTGCAAGTGGTTCTTTACAGAAAAACCGTTGGCAAAAATTCAGTATTGATGTAGACTTCTACACAATCAAAGGATTAGCTGAAGCAATGCTTGAGGCATTAGGATTCAATGCAAGTCGTATTCGTGTTTGTGAAAATAACTTAGATAAAAAACACTTCCATCCATACCGTAGTGCTGAATTATACTTAGGTAAAGAATTGTTAGGTATCTTTGGCGAAATTCACCCAGCAATGGCAAAAGAATACAACGTTGCTGATACTTATGGATTAGAAATGAATCTTGAAGTATTATTGAAAAATAAAGCTAGCAAAGTTAAATTTGTCGAAGTAAGTAAATATCCAAGCGTATCTCGTGACCTTGCATTAGTTGTGAAAGATGAAGTGAAAGTGGCAGATATTATCAATAGCATTCGTAAGAATGGTAAATTAGGTAAAGAAAACATCATTCAAAACGTTGAAGTATTTGACGTTTATACAGGTGAACACGTAGAAGCTGGTTATAAATCAATCGCGTTATCTGTAACATTCCAATCAAACGAAAGAACATTAAAAGATAAAGAAATCAATGAAATCTTTAATGCAATCTTAGAAACATTGAAGAAAGATGTAAATGCAGAATTACGTGGATAAGTAAATATAATCATAAATAGTTAAAGGATGGCTGTTGTCATCCTTTTCTTATTCCTAAAAAAAGGTTCCACAAGGGAACCTAGAATCTATTATTTGTTTTGTAAGTGTAAGACAACGATTTCAGGTCTACAGAATAGACGAAGATCAGCGTTAATTGTACCTAAACCATTTGTGACATATAAAAGTGTATTGTTTATGTTATAAGTACCATGTGTATAGCTTTTTGCACCTTCTATGTGTTGGATTGGACCAATGATAGGTAAACATACCTGACCACCTAAAGAATGACCAGAAAGGAAGATATCGATGTATTGTGTGTTAATTTGATTTTTTGTGATAATATCAGGACAATGTGATACAAGAATGGTGAAACTATCATTCGTTAAGTTATCAAATGGTGTTTGATAATTTGGTGTACCATTGATTAAAGAATCGAGACCAATTAGGGTAATGGATTCTTTTTCATTGTTACGTAATTGAATCTTTTGATTTGTAATCACTTCAAAGTCACTATTGAATAAGATGGAAGAACATGTTTTTTTAATATCATCATTCACTTCATCTTGATCACCTAAGACAGCGAACTTACCTAATGGGGCATGGATGCTTTTTAATAACTTGGTCAAAGCTTTGATATCTTTTTCTTTTGGTGTATGGTTTTCGTAGTCGGCAAATAAGTCACCACCAAAGATGACGATATCTGGGTCGGTTGCATTGATTTTATCAATCATCTTAGTCAGTCTTGTTTCATCCATATATAGGTTATATTTAATATCAGAGAAGAAGATGATATTTTTATCTGATAATGATTTTGGAATATGTTTATTCACGACTGTTTTCGTTGATATGATTGGATGATCAACTGTATAGTAAATCGAATAAAAGAAGATTGATATAAATGTTATGATTAATGCTAGCAAAGCAATAAGAATTTTCATTAATTTTTGTTCCATAGTAAAACACCTCGTAGTAGTATTTTACCATAAATAAGAGGTAAATAAAATAAAAAGCCAAAGCTTTTGCTCTGACTTTTCGGATCTTATTTTTCTGTTACTTTGGCTCTAGGTTTGCGGTTTGCAAGTTTGTTAGCTCTTGCAGCTCTTGCTTGTGCTGCGGCTTCTAATGCTGTCTTAGAATTAATAATGACTGGAATTACAATTGGGTTACGATGAGTTTTGTTGTATAAGAATGGTTCTAATGAAGAACGGACACAGTTCTTTAAATCGGAGAATGTGATGCGTTTTTGCTTCATTCTTTCAACTAATGCATTGTAAACGATTGTTTCAGCTTCTTTTAATAATCCTTGACTATCTTTAATAAAGACAAATCCACGAGAGACGATGACTGGTTTACATAATACTTGATTTGTTGTTGAGTCAATTGCAATGATGGCAGCAACTAAACCATTGTCAGCTAAGATTTTACGGTCTTTTAAGACGGCAGTTGATACACCGCTGATATCATTACCATCAACATAGATATCATCTGCTGGAATACGGAAACTGCTTTCGTAAATATGGTGTTTTCTTAAGATTAAGACGTCTCCATTTGCACAAGTGAAGATGTTTTCAGCAGGAACACCAGTTTGGATTGCAGTTTCTTTATGTTGTTTCAACATTTTATATTCACCATGTACAGGCATGAAATATTTTGGTTTGATTAACTGAAGCATTAACTTTTGTTCTTCTTGAGAAGCATGTCCTGTTGTATGCAAGTTACCAAGGATGGATTTTGTTAATACATTCGCTCCAGCTTTGAATAATTTATTTACAACTTGGTTGACGCTTGCACCATTTCCAGGAATTGGTGAAGAAGAGAAAATAACTGTATCACCTGGAATTAACTTGATGAAACGATGTGTTCCATTCGCGATTCTTGATAAGGCAGCAAGTGGTTCTCCTTGACTTCCAGTACATACGATACAAGTTTTATTTGCTGGAGTATGAGCTAGGTCTTCTGGATTTAAGAAGTGCTCTTCACCAACTTTAATTTTACCCATTCTACGTCCAATTGTAACAACGTTTTCCATACTACGACCAAAGACAATAACTTTACGACCACAGGCAACTGCGGCTTCTAAGATTTGAGATACACGGTATACATTACTTGCGAATGTTGCAACGATCAAACGACTCTTTGTCTTTTTCATCGTATCTAGGATTTCAGTTGCTACTTTACGCTCTGAAATTGAGAATTCTTCTACACCTGAATTTGTAGAGTCACTCATCAATAAGTCAACACCAATCTGACCCATATAAGCCATGATTTGATAGTCGGCATTTGCACCAATTGGAGTTAAGTCGAATTTGAAGTCCCCGGTTTCGACAATTCTACCATTTGGAGTATTGATTAAAATACCTAATGAATCAGGTATAGAGTGGGTCGTATTAAAAAACCCACATGTGAAATAACGTGTTTTGACACTACTGCGATTATTGATTTCAATAATTTTTACCCCACGTGCCATTTTGCGTTCTTCTAATTTTTTATAGATCAATGCAGCCGCGAAAGGTGGCGCATAAATTGCATCGATTGCTACGCTTTTTAATAAGAAGGGAATTCCTCCAATGTGGTCTTCATGACCATGCGTAATAATTAAGATTTTGCGTTTCTTGTTGTTTCTGATTAAATAATTATAGTCTGGAATAACATAATCTACTCCGAGAAGTTCATCTTCTGGGAAGCGAACACCAGCGTCAATGATAATAATTTCATTATCATGTTCAAAGCAGTACATATTTTTACCAACTTCACCAAGACCACCTAATGCATAGATTAAAGTGTCCCCGTGTTCGGCATTAATCTTATTATAACTGTTTGAAAATTGAGATTCTTGATGTACTCTTGGGGCATTATGTTTATTTAAATGATTATGATTTGTCATAGTTACTCCTTTCGTCTTAAGATATGCACCCTATATCTTTATTTATTATAGCATAAATCAAAATAAATGATTAGACGCATTACTTATTTTTTAATGAAAAATAAAAAATGCTCAGTTAGAGCATTTTATTCGATTATGATTGCATTTTCTATTTCTTGCCAAGGATTTTCTTTGTTTATACGATCATAGAATAATGTGCCACTAAAATGGTCAATTTCATGTTGGAGAACGATAGCTAAATATCCACTTGCTGTAATCACGATTTCTTGATCACGAAGCAAATCATAAGCTTTTACTTTAATTCTTGCTGCTCTAGGAACATAGCCTGGATGATCTCCATCAACAGATAGACAACCTTCTCCAGCTTTTAAATACGCTCTTTGTACAGATTCTGATATAATCTTTGCATTAACTAAAGCAAATTCGTAATCTTCTTCTTCGTCTTTTGGTACAACAACAGCCAACATTTTTTTAGGAACACCTAATTGAATGGCGGCAATACCAACTGCAGGACGTAAATCATATTTTTCAGCTAATTCTTCGTCCTGGGAATCTTGTACGGATTGAAACATATCCATTAGTAATTGTTTATCTTCTGTTGAAAGTGGTAATTCAACATTTTGGCTTTTTTCACGAATGACTTCAGAAGTATCCTTGACAACTTGCTGATAAGTTAAACTCATAAATAAGACTCCTTTACTTACGTGATATATTTTAAACGTTTTTTGCTAGGAATGGAAGTGTTTTTAGAAATAAATATTAAAAAAGTGCTTATTATATGATATTATATTTGATATGAGTAATATAATTCTTTGTATATGAAAAGGGGTGTGGTGGATATGAAGAAAGGTAAACCTAGGATGAAATTCCGCTTGCCACAAAAATATGATAAAATTATTCACATCGCAGTATTGGTGTTAATTTTATTTGGAACGTTTATGCTAGTGAGCATCAAATCGGCTAGTTTAAATGGTGCAAGTGCAATTTTGAAAACATTTTTGAAACAATGTGTAACCATTGCGATTGCCTATTGTGCAATGCTCTTCTTCGCTAACAAATTTTCTATGAAGAGGGCAAAACGGTATTTTGTCTTTTTTGGAGTTGGAATTTTCTTGTTGTTGGTTGCGACATTGTTTTTTAAAGATCAATTTGGTTCTCGAGCATGGGTACGTATCCCAGGTATTCCAATGTCCATTCAGCCGAGTGAGTTTGTCAAAGTGTTCATGATTGTCATCATGGCATTATATATTGAAATGGTAGGAAAGCAACGTTGCTCTTTGTGGACGATTATTCGTATCCCATTTATCTATTTTGTTGCATGTGCCACAATTATTTTAATTCAACCGGATGTTGGTACATTAGCAGTTTTAACATTGATTACGATTGCATGTTTTTTGATTCCTACACATAAAAGCTTAAGAGGAATGCAAAAATTCGTTAAAGTATGTCTCGTGATTGCACTTTGCTTTGGTGTATTTATCACTACGAAATTAGGTAGTGGTTTAGTCCAGGATTTACCTGTATTTAGTCATATTACGACGCGTATCAATATTGCAATTGATCCATTTGAACAACCACATTTGGGTGGATATCAGTTAATCAATGGTTTATATGGTATTGCAAGGGGTGGATTAAAAGGCGCTGGTCTTGGACAGTCCATCCAAAAATATGGATATTTAACTCAGTCAGAAAATGACTTTATCTTATCCATTGTCATTGAAGAATTTGGCCTATTTGGCCTAGTCGTCATCTTGGCTTGTTATGGGGCAATTCTATATCGATTGTTCTTTTATGCAATACGCACGAAGAGTGAGGGATATAAGATTATTTTAATTGGTACAGGAATGTATATCTTTATTCACTTTGCATTAAATGTTGGTGGTGTAGGAGGATTGATTCCATTAACAGGAGTACCATTATTATTTATTTCAAGTGGAGGTAGTTCTTTGATTTCGGTTATGTGTGCAATTGGAATTTCACAATCTGTCATTTCACGTATTCGAAGACAGGGAAGTGTCGAAACAACATTAGAAAAGAGAAAAGTGAACAAAAATAAAACAGTAGAAAGCAAAGATTAACTCTTTGCTTTTCTACATTCGTAAGGAGTGAAACTATGCGTATAGTAGCAGGTAAATTTCGTTCAAGAGTTATAAATGGGGTTGATGGTGATCAAACTAGACCTACCTTAGATAAAGTAAAAGAAGCTATTTTTTCTCGTATTGGGCCATATTTTGATGGTGGTCATATGCTAGATTTGTTTGGTGGTAGTGGCAATGTATCATTAGAAGCCATTAGTCGTGGTATGGGTCATAGCGTTCTTTGTGATGTAAGTTATAAGGCTATTACAACCATTAAAAACAATGTCAGTAGTTTAGGATGTAAAGATCAAGTAAGCGTATGGAAAATGGACTATAAGCGCGCATTGGCTAGCTGTGTAGAGCAGGAAATGAAATTTGATTTTGTATATTTAGATCCGCCATATAAAAAGCAACAAATTGACTGGATCTTACAGTATTTAGTAGAACATGAATTATTAAATGAGGATTGTGATGTTGTATGTGAAAGTTTAAAAGAGGATCAATTTCAAGAAACATATGGTTCTTTAGAAATGGTAAAAGATGCCACGTATGGAATCACACGCATTACATATTATAAGATGAGGTAGACTATGAATAGGGCAATTTTTCCAGGAAGTTTTGATCCAATTACAAATGGACATCTAGATATTATTAAACGTGCAAGTGCATTGTTTGATGAATTATATGTTGTAATCTTAGAAAACTCAGAGAAGAAATCAACATTTTCTATTGATGAAAGAATTGGTTTCATTAAGCATGCATGTGCCTCATATACCAATGTTTTTGTAAATCATGACACATGTTTGACGGTAGACTATGCACGAAAAAAAGAAGCAAATGCCATCATTCGTGGTGTACGAAGTGTGAAGGATTATGAATATGAGCGTGATATTGCTAGTATTAATCAACACCTAGCGCCTGAAATTGAAACTGTTCTATTATTCTGTTCCCCAGAACAATCGTTTGTATCAAGCTCTATGATTCGTGAATTGGCATCTTATGGACAAGATATTTCAAGTTTTGTTATTGATGAAATTGTACAAGCATATAAAAAAAAGCTAAATAAGTAAATGATTGTGTAAAAAAAGTGTAAGAATATAAAGCTAGTTTTCTATAGATAGGAATGCTATAATTATAAAGAAAAAGGGGTGAGTGCATGAGCACACATTTTAGACCACCTAATAAGGATGCTATTAAAAATAAATTAATTACTTCATTAGGCATGTTAATTATCATTTCAATTTTATACTTCACAAGTTATGTATGGTTCTTTAAAACAACAACGGTGGATATTATGAATTCGATTGATATTGTTTATGAAGGTGAAAGTGGTTCAGCAACTATCAAGGTTAAGAATAATTCTATGGATCTAAACCAGAGAAAGCAAAATTTTATCAATAGTGTAGAGTATCAGATATCTCCATCAAAAAATTTGAAAAATGGGGATGTAGTGAAAATTAGTGCAAAATATGATGAAAAGTTAGCGGATGAATATCATTTTGAGCCTTCTTCAGTGGAACGTTTTATTACAGTTTCGGGGTTACCAGAGCGTATTACAAGAGTAGAACAATTAACACCAGATTTTCTAACAACGCTTGATTCATTAAGTAAAAAATTCTTAGAAAAGAATATGAATCGAATTTTAGAAAGTGATTTTACATCATTTTTTATTAATTCAAAGCCGACATTAGTAAAACAAGAAGCAATGTATCGTTTATTCTTAGATGCTAAAGATGATGCCTATAAAGATAGAATCATCGATGTTTATGCGATTACAGCAAAAGGTCCTGTCAATACATCAGAAAAACAGCAGCAATTAGTAAATAAGCAGAATACGATTTATTATATGGTTATTTATAATGAAATTAATACTTCACTAACGATGAAAAGTGAAAATGTCTATGGTGAAAAGTTAATTAATCCAAAGGACAAAGATCTACATAAAAAGCCATTATTGCTAGCTGCAATGAAGGATAAGTATGGAAAAGATTATGACATTGTTATGTTAAAAGAATTAAATTCTGCAAGTGATGAACAAACCAAAGACAAAATTAAAAGATGATGAGTTATAGAATGTCCTTGAGTTAAGATGACAAGCATAGCAGGAGATATCATTCGAATCATGAATGAACTCCTGCTTTTTGTTTTTAGGTATCATGAGAACTGTCGTTTAAAACTATATAGCTATGATAATTTATAACTACGTTAATTTTATTAGATATGAAAAAGAATAAAAATAAAAAATAAGATTATTTGTCATATACAGTATCAAGGATTATTAGATGAAGCGATGTTCTTACTTTATGCAACGTTAGTATATATAATGAAAATGTATCAAAATAATTTGATCATAAGTGTATGGTATATTTCAATATATTTTATACCTCATTGCTGTTTGCCATATAAAAAAAGAAGAATCAATGTTTAAATTGATTCCTTCTCAGTTATCTAGCATTACTTAATGATGTATTACATCCTCTTATTTTTTTAGTTCTTTTGCTAAGACTTCTAAGTTTTGCTCAGCACTTTCTTTAAATTCGATTTTACAAGCATCTTCTTCGCTGTAGCGAGGAATTAAGTGGATATGGAAGTGTGGTACGCTTTGCCCAGCAACTTCGCCTATATTGCTTAAAATATTCATTCCTTCGCAATGGAGCACATTTTGTAAGTGAAGCGCTAAATCCTGTGCTACAACAGTCATATGTTGTAATACGTCTTTATCGCATTCTAGAAAGTTTGCATAATGTTGCTTTGGAATGACAAGCGTATGTCCTTTTGTTACTTGTGAAATGTCTAAAAAGGCAAGTACAGTATCATCTTCATATAAGGTATATGAAGGAATTTCATGATTGATAATTTTACAAAAAATACACATGGTAATCTTCCTTTCTTTTCATATAATTATAACAGAAAATTAAGTAAAGAAAAAGACGAGCTATAAAAAAAAGCCACGTTTTGTGTGGCTTTTATAAATTACTGAGTAATGTAGTTTGCGTTAGAACGTTTGATTTGGTCGTAGATATCTTTATCATAAACTGTGAAATGATATTTCTTTAAATAATGAGTTAACATTTCATTTACGATATCCCCAGATTTTTTAGCGATTGCGCTAGCAGCTTCTTCTTTGTAAGAATTTGGATCTAAGTTTACCATTTTTACTACATAGTAATTTTGAGTAGCAGCGTCTTCGATAACTTCATCAATAACACCTTGTTTTGTAGCAGCAGCCATTTTATCAAAGACTACACCAGGAACGTTTCCATTTATAAAGTAAACATCTTCTTTACCATCAAATGTTTTTGCATTACCGTATTTTTTAGCAATTGTAGTTGGCTTTTCACCATCTTTTAAAGCAGCTAATGCTTTTGTTGCTTTTTCTTTTGCAGATGTTTGAATAACAACTGCTTTTACTGGATGGTATTTATCAAATACAGCTTTTTCATTTTCTTTGATGTATTTTTTAACTAATTCAATATTTTTCTGAGCTGGGTATCCTACTTTTTCTAAGTAGTCTTTTTCATCTTTGTAACCAGCACTCTTCATTGCTTCGTTAAATTGTTTTTCGTTTTCGAAAGAATTCTTCAATGCATCAAAACTTTCTTTTGCTTCAGCTTTTGCATCAGCATCTAAAGAAATTTTTTCTAATTTTGTAATTTGTTCTTGAATTAAAGAAATTGTTGTTTGTCCAGCACCGTTTTTTAGTAATTCGTAAATATCTGATTTTGTGACAGATTCTTTACCAACACTAACGATTGCTTCGCTTCCGTCTGTAATTTCAGCTCTTGCATCTTTACATCCTGATAATGTCATCAGCATGGCGAATGCACATAATACTAAACTTAATTTTTTCATTTCCATGCCTCCTATTTAGTTTCTAAGAATTTTTCAACTTGTTTTTTAACATCATCATTAGCGTATTTCACGTCTGCTTTTTTAATTGCATCTTTTAAGATTGTAGTTTGAATTTCAGGGTGAGCTTGGCTAATTGCTTGATCCATTGTATCAAATGCTTTTTCATCTTTTAACATTGCATCAACGTTTGTTTCTTCAACACGGATTAAATGCCAACCATTGTAGCTTTCGTTGCTTTCTTTAACCCAACCGCTTACTTCACCTTTTTTCAATTTTAGAGCAGCAGTTTTGAAGCTTTCAACGAAGTTTGTGTTTTTGTCCATGTAACCAAGGTAACCACCGTTAGCAGCACTTCCGTCTCCAGTTGCAGCATATTTTTTAGCAACTTCTTCAAATGTTAAAGTTTTAAGATCTTTTTCGATTCCTTTAACAATCTCCATTTCTTCTTTAGTTGGATTTTTAGCATCTTTCATTTTTACTAAAATGTGAGATACGATACGTCCGTTGTTTTCTTTGCACATTGGTGTAAATAGTTCTTTTCTGTTTTTTGCAACATAGTCATCATGTGCAGCATATTGTTTTGCTTGTACACGACAGAAATAGTCTAATTCATCAGCATGGAATCCTTGTTGTCCAATTGTTGCAGTGATGAAATCTTCAGGAGCAGTTCCTGCATTTTGCGCTTGTCCTTGCGCTTGTTGAGTAATGTAGTCTTTGATGTTTGCGGCCATTTCTTCAATTTTATCTGTTGATTTGATACTTTGATCAATCACAGATGCTTGGAAACGTAAGAATGTAAGCGTTTCTCCTCCGCCTAAAGAATACATTTTGTCATACAACTCGTCAGCTGTAATGTCGGCTCCGTCAATGCCAGCGACAACGTCTTTACCGTCTACGCTTCTACCAGGTAACTTATCTTTGTTTGTATCAATAATGATAAATACAGTGAAACCGATAAAAATGATAGCGATAAGCACGACGAACCATTGTTTTTTTAATGTTTCAATCATATAGATCCTCCTAAATGTATACTCTAACATTATAATAAATTTAAAAAGAAAATGCAATTTCAAAATTGTTTTTATTTATTTGTACATTATTCTATATAATATAGAGCAATTTCATAATCGTTTGAATTGATGTCTTATTTTTTTTTTGATATTATATTTGTGTTTGAAAGAAGGATGGTCATTATGAGTTGTTTGGAAATTAAAGATTTACACGTTGATGTAGACGGAAAAGAAATTTTAAAAGGTGTGAACCTTACCATAAATGAAAATGAAACACACGCCTTAATGGGGCCTAATGGGAATGGTAAAAGTACACTATTAGCTGCAATTATGGGAAATCCAAAATTCCATGTTTCTAGTGGTAGTATTACATTAGATGGACGTGATGTTTTAGCTATGGAAGTTGATGAGCGAAGCAAAGCTGGTTTATTTTTAGGAATGCAATATCCTAGTGAAGTCAGTGGTGTTACAAACTCTGATTTTTTAAGAGCTGCAATGAATGCTAGAAGAGAGCGTCCAATTCCTTTATTTAGCTTTATTAAAGATATGGAAGCGACAATTAAGGAAATGGAAATGAAACCAGATTTAGCGCATCGTTTCTTAAATGAAGGATTCTCTGGCGGAGAAAAGAAGAGAAATGAAATTGTGCAAATGAAAATGTTAAAGCCTTCTATGGCAATGCTTGATGAAATTGACTCTGGATTAGATGTTGATGCTTTAAAACTAGTAGCAAACGCGATTCACAAGATGCAAGAAGAAAGCAAGCTAGGATTGGTTGTTGTTAGTCACTATGCACGTTTCTTAGATTTATTACAACCAACACATGCACATGTATTAGTAGACGGAAGAATCGTTGTGAGTGGTGGTCGTGAATTAGTTGAAAAAATCGATCAGGAAGGATATGACTGGATAGAAGACGAATATGATGTTCATGTTGTAAAAGAAGAAAAACGTAAAGTTGAATTGTTACAACAATGTGCTGCAGCTAGTCATGGGGCTTAAGATTATGAATTTACGATTTACAAAATCAGGATTTGAAGAAGTGAGCCTTTCTGGTTCAATCAATCTTGTGATTGAACAACGTATGAACAAAGAATTATTAGTAGTATACGAAGGAAATGAAGAAAAACGCGAGATGAACATTCGTGTTGAGGAAGGTGCTTCTTGTACAATTTTAATGAAAAATGTAGGAACAAGCAAAAATGAATTGGTGCAACATGTACAAATTGAAAAAGATGCGTCTTTAACACTTGCTTATTGGGAAATCGAGAATGGAGTCTCAAATGTCACTCTAGATGCTGATTTACTTGCAAGTGGAGCAAGCATTCATCTGCAAAGTGCATGTATTGCGCAAGCAAATAAAAACTTTAAATTATTATGTACACACGCATCTCCATATACGACTTCTATTATGGAGAACTATGCAATTGTACGTGATGAGGGTCATTATGCGATGGAAGCAACTGGAAAAATCAACAAAGGTGCTTATGCGAGTGAATCTCATCAGACAACAAGAGTCTTAACTCTTAGTGATGAACATAATAGTACCGTATTACCAGTCTTGTTGATCGATGAAAATGATGTCAAAGCAAGTCATGCGACAACACTAGGTCAACCAGATGAAAATCAATTGTATTATTTACAATCTCGTGGTTTATCACGTGAACAAGCATTAGGATTGCTAACACTTGGATATTTAATTCCAATCAGTGAAATCTTTAGTGATCGTCTATATGCGGATGATATGAAAAATGAAATTGAAAAGAGAGTGGGATTGCATGCTTAATGTAGATAAAATTCGACAAGACTTTCCGATGTTACAACATAAAACAATGCAAGATCAACCACTGATCTATTTAGATAATGGGGCAACGACATTAAAGCCTAGACAGGTGATTGATGCAGTTGTGAACTATTATGAAAACTATGGTGCAAATGCACATCGAGGAGACTATGATTTAAGTTATCTAGTTGATCAAGAATATGCAAAGACACGAAAAAGTATTGCTTCTTTTATTCATGCTGATGAGAATGAAGTTGTCTTTACTAGTGGTGCAACGCTTGGTTTAAATATGGTAGCGCTAGGACTTGGATCAAAGATCTTACAAAAAGGCGATGTCATTTTAACTACTGAAGCAGAACATGCTTCTTGTATTTTACCTTGGATGCGTGAAGCAAACAAAGTAGGAGCAAACATTCAATATATTCCAATTCGTGAAGATGGACGTATTCATGCCGAAGATATGAAAGCATTGATGAGTGAACAGGTAAAAGTGGTAACACTAGCCCATGTTGGAAATGTATTAGGTTATATTGCACCAATGAAAGAAATTTGTAAGATTGCACACGAATATGGGGCCATTGTGATTATGGATGCTGCGCAAAGTGCACCACATATGAAATTAGATGTGAAGGATATCGACTGTGATTTCATGGCATTTTCTTCTCATAAGATGTGTGGGCCAACTGGTATTGGTGTTCTTTATGGAAAAAAAGAACTTCTAGACAAGATGGATCCTTTATTACTTGGTGGTGACAGCAATGCTCGTTTTGAGACATGTGGGCACTATACATTAAAGGATGCACCTTATAAATTTGAAAGTGGAACGCAACCATTAGAAGCTATTTTTGGTTTCCATGCTGCGATTCAATATTTACAAGAGATTGGTATGAATAAGATTCATGAACATGAAAAAGAGTTACATGATTATGCGATTGAACAATTAAAAGATATACCAAGTGTCATCTTATATAATGAAAATAATGATACAGGTATCATTACCTTCAATATTAAAGATGTGTTCGCACAAGATGCGGCTTCTTACTTTAATGCGAATGGAATCGCTGTAAGAAGTGGTCAACATTGTGCTAAATTATTAAATGCTGTTTTACATACGGACGCAACCATTCGTGCGAGTTTTTATTTCTACAATACGAAAGCAGATGTGGATCGTTTTGTAGAAGTTTGTAAAAAGGTAAACAGGGAATCCTGTTTGGATATATTTTTTTAGGAGGTCTTTGCAATGAGCAGTTTATTAGATGATCCAATGGTATTGCGATCAATTATTATGGACCATTATGAATATCCTCGTAATCATGAATTAACAAAAGAAGACAAGGATTATCATACAAAACATATGGCTAGTGAATCTTGTATTGATGATATTTATGTACAAGGTAAAATAAAAGATGGAAAAATCGAAGATATTCGCTTTGATGGGGTAGCATGTACAATCTCTACATCTTCTACCTCAATCATGAGTGAATTGTTACAAGGAAAAACAACAGAAGAAGCGAAAGCCATCATTGATAACTATTATAAGATGATTGATGGGAAAGAATATGACTCTGAACTTCTTCAAGAAGCCGTTGCTTTTCATAATGTTGGAAGACAAGCCAATCGTATTAAATGTGCTACGATTGGTTGGAAAGCAATCGAGGAGCTGATCGACGAAAGTGAGGCTAATGAAGAATGAGTGAAGTAAATATTCCAAATGAAGATTATAAATATGGTTTTCATGATGAAGATACAAGTTTATTTAAAACAAAACAGGGTTTAACGGAAGAAACCATTCGTGAAATCTCAAGAATTAAAAACGAACCAGAATGGATGCTTGACTATCGTTTAAAAGCATTCCATCAGTTTGAAAAAATGCCAGTTCAAAATTGGGGACCAGATGTATCCAATCTTGATTTTGATGCTTATACATATTACATCAAACCAAGTGATCGTACAGAAAAAAGCTGGGATGATGTTCCTGAAACCATCAAAGAAACATTTGATAAATTAGGAATTCCAGAAGCAGAAAAAGAATTTTTAGCTGGTGTTACAACACAATATGATTCTGAAGCTGTTTATCATAACATGCTTGAAGAAGTAGAAAGCAAAGGGGTTATCTTCTTAGATACGGACTCTGCTTTAAAACAATGTCCTGAAATCTTTAAGAAGTATTTTGGAAAATTAGTTCCATATTCAGATAATAAATTTGCAGCTTTAAATAGTTGTGTATGGAGTGGTGGAAGTTTTATCTATGTACCAAAAGGGGTACATCTTGAAAAACCATTGCAATCTTATTTCAGAATTAATACAGAACGTATGGGACAATTCGAACGTACCTTAATCATTGTGGATGAAGGAGCTGATGTGCACTATGTTGAAGGATGTACTGCACCGATTTACTCAAAAGACTCTCTACATGCTGCAGTGGTAGAAATTTTCGTTCATAAAAACGCACGTTGTCGTTATTCAACGGTACAAAACTGGAGTAATAACATTGTTAACTTAGTTACAAAACGTGCAAAAGTATTTGAAAATGGTAGCATGGAATGGATTGATGGAAACATCGGTTCTGGTGTGAACATGAAATATCCTGCATGTATCTTAGCCGAACCACGTGCAAAAGGAACTTGTATTTCTATTGCGGTAGCAGGAAAAGGTCAAGTACAAGATGCAGGTGCGAAAATGATTCATTTAGCTGAAGATACAGCTAGCACGATTATTTCAAAATCTGTATCTCGTAATGGCGGAGAAGTAAACTATCGTGGTTTAGTTCAACATGGACCAAATGCGCATCATGCGAAGAGTAAAGTAGAATGTGATACACTCATTCTTGATAAACAATCACGTAGTGATACTATTCCAACAAATATTTCTCGTAATAAAACAAGTCAAATCGAACATGAAGCAACGGTTTCTAATATCAGTGAAGAGCAATTGTTCTATTTGATGAGTCGTGGGTTATCTCGTGGACAAGCTACAGAGATGATTGTCATGGGATTCTTAGAACCATTTACACGTGAATTACCAATGGAATATGCCGTTGAATTAAACCAATTGTTAAAGCTTGATATGAGCGATTCTATCGGTTAATGAAAGCTGTACAAAGAACGTATGCATTACAAAGACGCAATGCGTTATCAAAGGAACAACGAAGCACAAAAAGCAGGATAATTTGTGAGCAAGTGAAACCTTATCTAAAAGGAACAATTGCCATTTATCAAAGTTTTTCAAGTGAAGTGGATCTTTCTTTCTTACACTTAGAACACTTTGCACTTCCTGTTGTTGATCAAGATTGCAAGATGCATTTTGTTGCCTGTGATCCTATGACAAGCTATGAAAAAAATAAATATGGTATCTTAGAACCGCAATCCAATCAGATTGTTGATCCTAAGACGATTGATGTCATGCTCATTCCATTAGTAGCTTTTGATCGAAATAAACATCGAATTGGTTATGGAAAAGGGTATTATGACCGCTATTTACCACAAACATCATGTTTTAAGATTGGCGTAGCCTTCTCTTGTCAGGAAGTACAAGAAGTCTTTGTAAATGCATATGATCAAGCTTTGGATTTGATCATAACAGAAAAAGAATCATTAAAGTAGATTACAAACATGTAGTCTATTTTTTTTGACAAAATGACGTGACTTGTTTTCAATTTGTATTCTATGCTATAATTACAAAAGTGGAATGGATGTGAAACAAGTGAAACTTGAAAATGTATATTATTTAAGTGATGAAGAAATCTATCGATTATACGTTGATGTAGCCGATAATTATTTTTATGATGACTTGTATGTTACAATTTTTAAATCTGAAGCAACTAGAAAATGGGCTCTGCCTTATTTATTTCGTCACTATATTCGTGCAATTCGTCCATTTTGCCATTTTATTGCGGATTCTGAAGAAATGAATAGTATTATGGTTGTTTATGACAGTTCTCTAGAAATTAAGGGTATAGCTGTATTACGCTTTTTGTTATTTTTTTTCTCATTGATTCCAGTCGCAATAGGTGTGCATTCGATTCAAAGTATTCATCATGCAATTGAGTGTATGGATATGTTTTTAAGTCGTTGGATAAAAGATTTTGTCAGTAATGACTACTATAGCGTTGATTTATTTTTCACAAAAAGAAACATGCGTAATGAAGGGCATGGAAAGCAATTACTTGAAGCAGTTGTTAATAATGCTAGCTTAAATCATTTTGATATTGCATTAGAGACACATCGTGAAGATCATGTCACCATTTATGAAAAAGTAGGATTTCATCTGATGGGACATATTACACATGAAGAATATCATTTGAACAAATATTGTATGTTATTGAAAGCAAGTGAGGTATAGATTATGTATTTAAAACATCGTGTTAAAAACTTTTGGCTTTATTTTATGAATATGAAGGATGCTTTAGAAGCAGCTCTTAGAAATCATGACAATGCAGAGATTTCTCATTATACACAAGATTTAAATGAACATTTAAAAAATGTTTGTGCATGTGGAATAGAAGTAGAAATGAGTGAAACAGGCTTCTTTGAAATGACATTCACAACACAGGGAAATAAGAATAGTCAGTTTGCGAGTGCTTTATTAAAAAAAGATGCGCCAACTGCACTACATGAAGATTGGATTATCAATGCGGTTCGTCCTCCATTAAGTGAGAAAGCATTACATACAATCTTACGTATTAAAGATAAAGAAATCAAAGGTAGTGATTTTGAAGTCTTCTATACGATTAATAATGCAAGTAAATCATTGGATTTAAAAATTTATTGCGAAGCACTATCTTTATTAGATGAAAGTCGTAAAGAAAATTTAGTAGCCTACATGCTTGAATTATTCTTAGGCGAATTAGAATTTGAAGCACGTATTTCTAGTGTTGAAATTGTGGATGCACCAGATGAAGAAGCAGAAAACTTCTGCTTGTTACCAAACTTATATGAAGATTTATGCGATATTATCGTTGATCAAGATTGGGTGGAGTACCACGATCCATTATCTATTTATATGGCCTATAAATTAGATGAAAAACCAGTGAGTGAAACTTTACGTAAAGATATGAAGTTGATTGTTACAACCAATCCACAACTACAAGAAGAAGTCTTATCAAATGAATTTGATCTATGTAAAGAATTCAATGATTGTGGTGGAGAATATGGCTATCTTTATTATGAAAAACTATATGAAGATGAAAAAGAAGCTCTTGTTCGTCAACAGTTAGAAAAAGAAGTGAATGATTTATTATATGATATGTCCATCGCTCGTACGATGGGTGGTGCTGTCGGTATTTATTATTCGTATATCGATGTTGCCATCTTTGATTTAGATGCCTTTAACATCGCATTAGAAAAGATCAATGAAAAACTATCATTCAAAGTATATTATCAGCCATTCTTAAAACGTTAATCAATGAAAAAGGGATGAGTTCTTAGAACTCATCCCATCTTTTATTTGTTTGCTTATTAGCTCATTGTAGCTCCATCTACAGATAAGATTTCACCAGTTACATAACTAGCCATATCACTAGCTAAGAACAAGAAAGCATTTGCAACTTCTTCTGGTTGTCCAACACGTCCTAATGGAATTGTTGCAGCAATACGATCAACCATTTCTTTTGGTAATGCGGCAACCATATCTGTTGCAGTTACACCAGGAGCTACTGCGTTTACACGGATATTGTATTTACCTAATTCACGTGCTAATGATTTTGTAATTCCGTTCACTGCGAATTTAGATGCAGGATATCCAACACCGGAAGGTTGTCCATATAAACTTACCATAGAGCTTGTTGAAATGATGACACCGCTCTTTTGTTCAACCATGATTTTAGCAGCTGCTTGTGAACATACGAACACTGCAGAAACATTTAATTTCATGATTTTTTCGAAATCAGCAGGTTTGTAATCTAATAAACTTTCACGAGCTGAAATACCAGCGTTGTTTACTAAAATATCAACTGCTCCAAAATGTTCTTTTACTTTGTTGAATGCTGTTTCTACAGCAACTGGATCTGTAATATTATCATATAATCCCATGATATCTTTGTCAGGATACAATTCTTTTAATTGTGCCATTGCTTTGTTCACTGTTTCTTCTCTTGAACCAAAGAATGCAACGTTTGCTCCATTATCAATGAATTTTTTGACGATTTCAAATCCGATTCCACGTGTTCCACCAGTAACGATGGCTGTTTTACCTTTTAACATAGTTTATCTCTCCTTTTTTCTTATTTAAAATGTATAGGAATGCATTCATTCGTATATAGGCAGTGTATCACATTTTATAGGTGAATACAATTATTGTGACTAAATTGTCCCGTTTGAGATAATATCTTAATTACTTAAAATGTAAGCATATAAAAGTTTTGCGGTATCTACGACACTATCAATGTGACAACGTTCCATTCCATGGCTTGCGAAACATCCCATACCAAAGGCGGCAGCATAGACATTATTTCCTGCACGAATGGAAGCAGAAGCATCTGTTCCATAGTGATAGAAGACATCAACGCAGTAATTGATCTTGATCTGTTTGGCTAAATTGATTAATTTTGTAGTCAATGCACGATCATAAGGTGTATAGTTATCCTTTGCACAAATGGATACACGATCTTCTTGTCCTAAATAATCAGGACCGATCAAGCCAATGTCTAAGGCAACGTATTCTTCTACTTCATCTGGTAACCAAGCTCCACCATGTCCAATTTCTTCATAGAAAGGGAAGGCGAATAGAACATTATAATATGGCTTTGTATTTGTTTTCTTCAAGTCTTCTAAAACGGCAAATACAGCTCCAACGCTTGCTTTATTATCGATATGTCGAGATTTGATAAAGCCTTTTTCGGTATAATGATAGTTTGGATCAATGGAGATAATATCACCATGTTCAATTCCTAAATCACGAACTTCTTGAGCAGTTGATACACGCTCATCTAATACAACCATCATGTTTTGTTCTACGCGTGGTAGCGTTCTTGCATCATCAAATACATGAGTAGAGTGAGACGTACAAGCAATGGTGCCTGTATAGGTTTTATTATCACGTGTGTGAATCTGAACGCATTCTCCCTCAATGTTGTTGTAGTTAATACCTCCTAAGTTACGAAGTGCAAGTGTTCCATTATCATTAATGTGACGAACCATCAATCCGATAGTATCTAGATGTGCTCCTACACAAACCGTCTTTTCTGGATGTGCTCCCTCTACTTTAATATAGATGGTACGTTTACGATCAAAGCTTACAGAGTATCCAAATTCTTTTGCCAAATCGCAAAATACAGGTGTGATCTTTTCATAGAAACTAACAGGACTAGGTGTGTTAATTAATAATCTTGTCACACGTTCAATGGTGTTTTTTTCAATTTTCATAATGAATCCCTCTTTTCTGTTCATAATTGTACCATTTTTTAGTATTTACATACAATATATATAAAAAAATGATGAAAAAGAAACACTTGCAATATACGGTATGGGGGTATATAATAACAGTGTTAGAGAGGTGTTGTGAATGGAAAACAAGAAGGAATGTTGCTGTTGCCATAAAACTAAAGTTCGATCAGAAAAAGAGTATAAAGATTTAATTCATCGACTAAACCGTATTGAAGGTCAGGTAAGAGGAATTAAACGAATGATTGAAGAAGATTCTTATTGCACAGACGTTTTGGTACAAGTTTCAGCCATCAATGCAGCTTTGAATAGCTTTAATAAAGTACTTCTTGCGAATCATATTCGCACATGTGTCGCTCAAGATATTAAAGATGGCAAAGAAGAGACCATTGATGAACTTGTTGTAACTCTTCAAAAACTAATGAAGTAGATTTTTTTAAGGTTTTAATAGTTAGAAATATCTAACAAATGAATTGACGAATACCCCTTATAGGTATAGCATTAGGGTGTAGAAGTCGTTATTCGTATAGCTTTTATTTAAAAAAGGAGGAATTGTATTTATGCAACAATTTAATGTGACCGGCATGAGCTGTGCTGCATGTAGCGCTCGTGTTGAAAAAGCAGTCAATGCACTTGATGGCGTTACAAGTTGTTCTGTCTCTTTATTGACAAACTCAATGGGAGTCGAAGGTAGCGCAAGTGATAGTGACATTATTGCAGCTGTTGAAAATGCTGGTTATGGCTGTAAGGTAAAAGGTGTAAGTCAAAGTGCATCAACATCAATGGAAGATGCAGCAGAAGCACTAGAAGACCATGAAACGCCATTACTAAAAAGAAGATTAATTACTTCTTTAGCATTCTTATTTGTATTAATGTATTTTTCTATGGGACATAGCATGTGGGGTTGGCCTGTTCCAAAATTCTTAGATAATCCAGTATCAAATGGTATTATTCAGTTAGTATTATCTGGCATTGTGATGATCATCAATAAAAAATTCTTTACAAGTGGATTTAAAGCATTAATCAATCGTGCACCAAATATGGATACATTAGTAGCAATGGGTTCTGCAGTTTCTTATGTTTGGAGTCTATATGCTTTACTTGCCATGGTTTACTACATGAATTTAGGTGATCATATGATGGTTCATCATTATGCTCATGAATTTTATTTTGAATCTGCTGCGATGATCTTAACATTGATTACAGTTGGTAAAATGTTAGAATCTCGTTCAAAAGGGAGAACAACCGATGCCTTAAAAGGCTTGATGAAATTAGCACCAAAAACAGCTGTCTTATTCAAAGATGGCAAAGAACTTGAAGTGCCAATTGAACAAGTGAACAAAGGCGATATCTTCGTTGTAAAACCTGGAGAAAACGTACCAGTCGATGGTGTGATTCTTGAGGGAAGCAGTGCCATCAATGAAGCTGCTTTAACTGGTGAATCCATTCCAGTTGATAAAGAAGTTGGCGACGATGTTTCAGCTGCTACTATGAATACATCAGGTTATATCAAATGTGAGGCAACTCGTGTTGGTGAAGATACAACCTTATCTCAAATTATTCAAATGGTATCTGATGCTGCTGCAACAAAAGCTCCAATTGCAAAAATTGCAGATAAAGTTGCTGGTATCTTCGTTCCTACTGTTATTAGTATTGCAGTTGTGACATTCATCGTTTGGATGTTTATTAATCAAGATGCAGGATATGCACTTGCTCGTGCAATCTCTGTATTAGTAATTTCTTGTCCATGTTCTTTAGGACTTGCAACTCCAGTTGCCATCATGGTTGGAAATGGATTAGGAGCTAAAAATGGTATCCTATTTAAAACAGCCGTATCTCTTGAAGAAACTGGACGTATCGCTGTTGTTGCTTTAGATAAAACTGGAACAATCACTTCTGGTGAACCAAAGGTAACTGATATTCTTCCTGCCGAAGGATATGATGAAGAAAGCTTATTAGCTTGTGCCTATTCGTTAGAAATGAAGAGTGAGCATCCACTTGCTCGTGCCATCGTTTCTTATGCAGAAAGCAAAAACTTAACTGCTGATGAAGTTGATGATTTCTCTGCTTTACCAGGTAACGGTTTAACTGCAAAACGCAAAGGCAAAGTATTATATGGAGGAAGTAATAAGTTTATTAAAACCATTACTTCTGTATCAGACAAACTTCAACATGCTTCAGATCAATTCGCTGAACAAGGGAAAACACCATTATTCTTTAGTGAAGATGGTAAACTTTGTGGTATTATCGCGGTTGCCGATACAATCAAAGCCGATAGTCCACAAGCTGTTCGCGAACTACAAAACATGGGTATTCATGTTGTTATGTTAACAGGTGATAACGAACGTACTGCAAAAGCAATCGGTGCACAAGCCGGTGTGGATGAAGTAATTGCAGGTGTCTTACCAGATGGTAAAGAAGCCGTGATCCGTCAATTACAAAAACGTGGTAAAGTTGCCATGGTTGGAGATGGAATCAACGATGCTCCTGCCTTAACTCGTGCCGATATGGGTATTGCCATTGGTGCTGGTGCAGACGTTGCCATCGATGCAGCTGATGTTGTATTGATGCAATCAAAATTAAGCGATGTTCCAACTGCTGTTCGTTTAAGTCGTGCAACGTTACGTAACATTCATGAAAACTTATTTTGGGCATTCTTCTATAACTCAATTGGTATTCCAATTGCTGCTGGTGTCTTAATTCCAATCGGAATTACATTAAACCCAATGTTAGGTGCTGCTGCTATGAGTTTATCAAGCTTCTGTGTTGTAACAAATGCGTTACGTTTAAATCTATTTAAATTACACGATGCATCAAAAGATAAACCTCTTAAAAACAGAATTACAAACTTTGAACCAATTGTATTACCAAAAGAAGAAGAACCAACAATTGCTTGTGCTTGCGCATGTCCATTAGAAGATGCAACAAGACGTACATTACATATTGAAGGTATGATGTGCTCTCACTGCGAAGCAAGTGTTAAAAAATGCTTAGAAGCAATGGATGGAGTAGAACATGCAGAAGTCAGCCACACAGCTGGAACTGCAATCGTGACCCTTTCAAAAGAAGTGTCAAATGAAGCTATGAAAGAAGCTGTAGAAAAAGAAGATTACCAAGTAATCTCAATTGATGAAGACAAAAAGGAGAATGAAACAATGACAAAAACAATGATGATCAACGGAATGATGTGCCCTAAATGCGAAGCACATACTGTAAAAGCATTAGAAGCAATCGATGGAGTAGAAAAAGCAGTAGCTAGCCACACTGACAAAAATGCAATCGTTACTTTAACAAAAGATGTAGATAACGAAGTATTGAAAAAAGCAGTTGAAGATGCTGGTTATGAAGTAGTTTCTATCAACTAATAAACAAATCTAACTGATATGAAGTATCCTAGTCAATGGCTAGGATATTTTTTCTTTAAGATAAAATGTACGAAAATTAGATTAATTTGTATAGATTAAACGAACACATATAAAATTTTTTTAATATCTTAATAAGTATTTTTTTAACAAAAATTTGCAATTCGGAAAAAATATAATATCAAAGCAAAATAAATAGATAAGTTTCCGATACTATAGTATAATATATCTATGTTAATAAGAAATGGGGTAATCATATGAAATATCTTTCAGTGGCAGAAATAGCAGATAAATGGAAAGTATCTGATCGTAGTGTAAGATATTACTGTGCAAATGGAAGAATAGATGGTGCAGTCCTAAAAGGAAAGACCTGGAATATTCCTGAAGATGCAATGAAACCTGAACGTGTAAATAAGAAAAAAGAAACTTCAAAAACATTATTAGATATATTAAGAGAAGAAAAGTCGACTAAATGTTCAGGAGGAATATATCATAAAACACAGATTGATTTGACATATAACTCTAATCATATGGAAGGCAGTAGACTTACTCATGATCAAACTAGATATATTTTTGAAACCAATACAATTGTTCTTGAAAATCGTACGATAAATGTTGACGATGTTGTTGAAACAGCAAATCATTTTCGTTGTATAGATACAATTATAGATCAAGCAAATCTAACTTTAACAGAGTCATTTATTAAAAATCTGCATGGAATGTTGAAAGCAGGAAGCAGTGATTCTAGAAAAACTTGGTTTGCTGTAGGTGATTATAAGAAAATGCCAAATGAGGTCGGAGGAATTGAAACAGCACTTCCAGAAGAAGTGCCAAAAAAAATAAAAGAACTTTTAATAGAGTATAATAAGAAAAGCACAAAAACCTTAAAAGACGTTTTAGATTTTCATGTGAAGTTTGAAAGAATTCATCCATTTCAAGATGGAAATGGTCGAGTAGGAAGACTTATTATGTTTAAGGAGTGTTTAAAGTATAATATCGTACCTTTTATCATAGAAGAAGATTTAAAAATGTTTTATTATCGAGGATTAAAAGAATGGAGTAGGGAAGAAGGATATTTAATGGATACATGCTTAACGGCACAGGATCGATATAAGGCTTATTTAGATTATTTTAGGATAAAATATTAATACTGAAATTTAAGAATGAGTTTAACAAGAAACAATTATGTTCAGTATTTTAAAAGAAATCAGTGATTTTAGTGCTCCTGCTGAAATAAATTATGAAATCAACACAATACAGTAATATA
>SAMEA104404100__coassemble_854_pt1 | contig 30554 bp, 28 predicted proteins | sample SAMEA104404100__metabat2_high_PE_039 | metagenome-assembled genome bin SAMEA104404100 (sample SAMEA104404100) | Balaenoptera acutorostrata | reverse complement strand
GGAGAAGAAATTATTCTTCCAGGATTATTAGATTTTAATGTTAAGGAAATAGATCAGCAATATAGAGAAATTGAACATATTATTTCTATAGATGATATAAATAAATTAATGAAGTTATATAATTTGGGGAAATCAACATTATCATTAGCGCTAGGTTTTGGGGAGATCACGATTACTCGCTATCTTTTAGGTCAGGTACCATCGAAAGAATATTCAGATATTATGAAAAAAGCTCTTGAATCACCTGAATTTATGTTAGATAAATTAAATTGCAATAGAGATAAGATTGGTGAAAAAGCTTATAAGAAAGCTAAAATAGAATTAGATAAATTGATTGAAATGTTTAGTATTTCAGATGATCTATTATCTACAATTTCTTATTTGTTCGAAAAAATGTCAGAGATTACACCTTTAGCATTACAAAAATTATTATATTTTATTCAGGGATTTAGTTTGGCAAAATATAACAAGCCAATGTTTACAGAGGATTGTTATGCTTGGGTACATGGACCAGTGTTTGATTCTGTATATAATCTATTTAAAAATTTTAAATATAATCCGATTGATGATAACCGTTTCGCAATTCTAAAGAATCGCTTTCATGAATTAACCGTAGAAGAAAAAGACATTGTAGATTTAGTAGTTGAAAAATTTGGATTGTATAGTGGTAAAGTGTTAGAGATTATTACACATAAAGAAGATCCGTCGCTTAATGCTAGAGGAAACTTATGCGAATTCGAATCATCTAATAATAAAATTGAAAAAAGCGAGATAAAAAAATATTTTTGTTTAGTAAATAATACATATGATTTAAATGATAAAAAAGAAATAAGAAAATATATTTACAAACAATTAGACGAATAAACTTTTATAAAATGTGAATTATGAAGGTGTTAATATATGATATTAATAGACAAAAATGTAGAAAAATGAGAAATACTGTATATTTACTTGACAAACTACAGTAAAAGTTATAAAGTCAATTTGTAAAAAAATCGTATAGAGGCAGCGATGCAGATGAGTATAAGTAGGAGTCGACAGGCAGTGAATACTTAGAAAGGCAACCATCGCCGAAAATAATGATCTGGTAAGATGATTATTTGGGGTTATTAGGAAATACCAATAACACTCCTTCATGAATGTGAAGAGGAGCTATTACACACTCTAGTGAATATATTGAGTCGTGCAATAGCACGACTTTTTTTAAGAAAGTAAAGAGGTAATGACAAATGAAATTAAGAAAATTAGTAGTCGCATTCTCATTATGCGCATTAGCTTTAACAGGTTGTGGTGAAAAAGAAGAAGAAAAAAACATCTCAAGTGTGACAGGAAAAGAAAAATTAGTAGTTGGTATGGAATGTAACTATGCTCCATTCAACTGGCAAACAACACAACAAACAGATACAAGTGTATCAATCGGCGGTGCTGGTTATGCAGATGGATATGATGTTCGTGTAGCTCGTTTTGTTGCGGATCAAATGGATCGTGAAATCGAAATCAAGAAAATTGCTTGGAATGGTTTAGTTCCAGCGTTAAATGCAGGTGAAATCGATGTGGTTATCGCTGGTATGACAGAACGTGAAGGATTGGATTTCACAACTCCATACTATCAAAGTGAAATGGTTATGATCGTTCGTAAGAGTGATAAAAAATTAGTTAAATTTAAAGATATCCAACAATTTAAAGGAAAAACAATCGTAGGTCAAAAAAATACAAACTATGATACGATTATTGATCAAATCAAAGGTGTAAAACATGCGACACCTAAAGATACATATCCTGAAATGGTCATCGCATTACAGAAAAAAGATGTTGATGGAATTACTGCTGAACTTCCAGTTGCACAAGGTGTTGTAGCAGCAAACAAAGATTTAACAATCGTTCGTTTTGCGAAAGGTAAAGGATTTGATATCGATACAAGTGTTTCTATTGCTATGAAAAAAGGCTCTAAAGATAGTGAACTATTCAAAGAAGTACAAGCTGCAGTCGATAACTTATCTGATGAAACACGTATGGAATGGATGAAAGAAGCTGTTAAAAATCAGCCAAAGGTTAAACAATAATGAGTATTCTTACGACTGAGGGATTATTACCTACAGCATGGTGGATCTTTGAAAACAATTGGCCACTATTTTGGTATGGTGTTAAAATTACATTATTATTATCAACATTAGGTACTATATTTGGATTATTAATTGGGTTAGTCTTCGGTGGTATTCGCGCCATTTCTGTGGAAGAAAAAGATAAACCTTATGTAAAAGCAGTGAAAAAAGTATTACATGCCATTGTTGCTGTCTATGTGTGGTTCTTTAGAGGAACACCAATGATGGTACAAGCAATGTTCTTCTATTATGGCTTACGACCATTGCTTGGATGGACACCAAATATTGCAGGTATTGCAATCATCAGTGTGAACACTGGTGCTTATATGTGTGAAATTATTCGTTCTGGTATCCAATCTGTTGATAAAGGACAGGTGGAAGCTGCAAGAAGTTTAGGTATGACAAGTACACAAACCATGGTTCACATTGTCTTACCACAAGCAATTCGCAATTCCTTCCCATCAATTGGAAATGAATTCATTGTAAATATTAAAGATAGTTCGATGTTGAATGTTATCGGTGTTATTGAACTTTATTTCCAAACGACAAGTGTTGCTGGAAGTATGATGTTATTTACAGAAACATTCTTCATCACATGTATCATTTACTTATTATTGACTAGTATTGCGATGGTGATTTTGACGACGATTGAAAAACGTATGAATATGCCAAAATCATCTTATCCATCAAGTCAAAGTGTTCCAATGAAAGCAGGTGATCGTTAATGGAAAAATTATTACAAATCTCACACTTAAAGAAACATTTTGGTTCTTTAGAAGTCTTACATGATATCGATTTTGATTGCTATCGTGGAGAAGTTATTACGATCATTGGTTCTAGTGGAAGTGGAAAATCAACGTTATTACGTTGCATCAACTTACTTGAAACACCAACTTCTGGTGATATTGTCTATCATGGTAAAAATCTTACAACTGGTGAAGTGGATATTAACAAACATCGTACACAGGTTGGTATGGTGTTTCAATCCTTTAACTTATTCAATAACAAGACAGTGTTAGAAAACTGTATGATTGGACAGGTGAAAGTTTTAAAACGAAGCAAGGCTGAAGCAAGAGAAAAAGCGATGGAAAACTTACGTAAAGTAGGGATGGAACAATTCGCAAATTCAAGTAGCACACAGTTATCTGGTGGTCAAAAACAACGTGTGGCCATTGCTCGTGCGCTATGTATGGATCCTGAAATCTTGTTATTTGATGAACCAACAAGTGCTTTAGACCCAGAAATGGTAAGTGATGTATTAGATGTTATGAAAGATTTGGCAAAATCAGGATTGACAATGATTATTGTTACGCATGAAATGGCATTTGCACATGATATTAGTACAAGAGTGGTCTTCATGGATAAAGGTGTGATTGCAGAACAAGGAACACCTGCTGAAATCTTTGAAAATCCACAACAAGAACGTACACAAGAATTCTTAAAACGTTATCGATTACAAACAATGTAAAAGCTCGCAAGAGCTTTTTTTGTTGAAAAAGAGAAGGGTATTCGTTAGAATATACGATGGTGATAAAATGAAAAAGAAATATGGATACTTGATTTTGATGCTTTTTTGGATGAGTTTGATCTTTTATTTTAGTGCACAACCTGCTGCAGCATCGAATCAAACAAGTGATTCAATCTTAATAAAATTGTTAGATTTCTTTTCGTTATCTGTAACACATGATTTACCACTATGGGGTATACTATCTTTTGCTATCCGCAAACTTGCTCATATGAGTGAGTATGCGATCTTGTCTATGCTTGCTTTTGGCTTCTTTAAAGAATGCAACTGTAAACGATGTTTGCTCTATGCTTGGTTATGGAGTGTAGGCTATGCATGTAGTGATGAGTTTCATCAATTGTTTGTACTTGGAAGAAGTGGAGAGCTAAGGGATGTATGCATCGATGCAATCGGTGCAGGTATTGGTGTATTAATCATTGTACTCGTAATGAAATGGATGCATAACTCAAAGGAGATGAGCGAATGATGGATATACAAACCATATCAAAAGTATTATTTTTTTCAATGCAACAAGCAGGTATCATGGCGAATATGATGCAAGAGGGCATTGTGAATGAAAAAAAGGAAACGATTCGAAGAGATCAGGAAAGTGATGCGCATTATGCCATGCGAGAGGCTAAAACAAAAGTCGATGAGATGGTACAAGAAATGTTATTACATAGTGTGTATCCTTATTTGTCTGATTGTTGTAGTTTGGATGTAGAAGAGGATACACCATTTCTTGATGCGTATTTGATCAAGGATGATTCTTATGTGTTGATTCTTGATTCCATCGATGGAACACTGCCCTATATCCAACAACGTGATAGTTTTTCTATCTGTGCAGGAATTACGCATGATCATGACTTTATACTTGCGATGGTGTATTTTCCTGCTCGTGATCAATTGTATTTATATAATGAAATAGAAGGTTGCAAGATTTATGAACATGCGAGTTGTTGTTTGTATGAAGATGGTCTTCCTTGGACACTTCCAACAACAAGCACCTCATCGACAACCATCTATGTCAATGATCGTGTTGAGAAAGACTATATCGAAAAATTAGAAGCACTTGGCTATACGGTTTATGATGATTCACGTAATCAAATTGGAGTGCCAGATGTGTTGCTTTCCATTGCTTCGAAACAGACGCTTGCCCTATGTGCACATACTAGAAATTTAAGAGATCTTTTGTTAGGCGTAATCCTTTCTAAGGTGGATGGTGGCTATGCTTATGATTTTTCAGGCAATGCTTTAGTATATGAAAATCGTGGGCGTCAAAGCGATGTCATCTTTACGACAAAAGAGTACAAAAAATAAAAATATTACGTATTGTTTCTATCTTTTCCGTAGTTAGAAATAGGGGGAAGATAGGATGAATACAAGTATAAAAGAAGAAAAAGAACAGATTAACTGGGTGAAACAGGAATTATTACAGTTAAAGGACTATGTATCAAAGGTCCATTTTTACTCGACGGTGCAACAAGACTCTCTTCGTGTAGAAGATGATTTGGTGTCTTATTTGCATTATACGAAGAGTATCGTTGCCGTCAATGAAACAAGAAACACACGATTTGAACCAGTCTTAGAAGCGATGGAGATGCAATATCGTTCAAGAAAAGAAGTATCGAAGCTGCATCAACGCATGTATGCAATGTTACAGGCAATCGATCATCTGCCATCTGCTGAAAAGGAATTATTAGTGGACATTTATATTCGTGGTTACGATAAAAAAACAATTTATCGTCATCAAGGACAAATTGTGGAGAGCACGTATTATCGACGTATGAATCGTGCATGCCTGCACGTTTTTTCCTATTTACAAGGTAGTTATGATTGGCTAGAAAAAACGTAGGTCTTAAAGGATGATGCATCTTTTGGCAACTTTAGTTCTTGTTAAAAATATGTTATAATAAAATAAGTAAAGAAACGAAAGAAAGCAGGACGATTGTTCTTTTGTTAGATGCTTAATAAATGGGGAATTCAATATGAAAAATTCTTTGAAAAGTTATGTTTTTAATTTAACTCTGATTATCCTGATTACTGGAGTGACTTTATGGTTTGCTTTAAAAGACCAGTATCAAGAAGTCATGATGCTGATTGGACAGATGCCATGGTATTGGATTGTAATCATCCTATCATGGGGATTGATCTATGCGGTATTAGTTGGATGTATTTTAACGGTATTCGCAAAGCGAAACAACAAGAACTATAAATATCGCCAAGGAATTGCGACTGGTTTAGTCGGTATGTTCTTTAGTGGAATTACACCAAGTGCAACTGGTGGGCAGTTTGCACAAGCCTACGTATTTAATAAGCAAGGTGTTAAAATCAGTGAAGCTGCAAGTATTTTGTGGGCGGATTTCATTGTTTATCAAACGACGATGATGCTATATGTCACAGTCCTATTCATTGCAAGATTTCACTATTTCATGGACATGGTAGGCCCTTGGTTTTGGGCTATTTTCGTCGGTTATTTAGTGAATATTGTCGTGATTGCCGTTTTGTGGACGGTTGCGCTTTTCCCAAAACTTTATGTATTTTTGTCAGGAAAATTGGTTTCCTTATTGGCAAAATTGCGCATTGTGAAAAATAAAGAGCGTACGTTACAGGAGTGGACATTACAGGTGGAATCGTTCATTCGAGAAATTAAGTTGATGCATCACGATAAAAAACTGATTATTAAAACAGTGAGCTTAAACATCATTCGTATGACCGTACAGTTTATGTTACCATTCTACATCATGCGTGCGATGGGTGTTGATGTAGGAATGAATCGTTTTGTGGATTGTCTAGCATTATCAAGCTTTGTCTTGATGGCAAATGCCTTCATTCCAATTCCTGGTGCAAGTGGGGGAACGGAATTGATCTTTACAGCCTTATTTATATCCATTGTGCATAGCTCAATTTTATCGAGCGGTGTTATGATTTTATGGAGATTTTCAACTTATCATTTCGTTATGATTGCAGGGGCAATTACATTTATATTAGTAAAACGAAAGTATGATAAACAAAGGTGGAAGAAAGAAGAGGGATCTCTATGCGAATAGGATTGTTTACTGATACCTATATACCAGATATTAATGGTGTGGTATCAAGCATTGTAACCTTACAAAAAGAATTAGAAAAAAATGGACATGAAGTCTATGTTATTACCAATCATAAAGCAACACGTATGAAAAAAGAAGGCCATGTATTACGCTTACCTGGCTTAGAATTGAAATGGCTTTATGGATATAAATTATCAACACCTTATCACTTTAGTGCACAAGAAGAAATTCGTAAGATGAATTTAGATATCATTCATGTGCATACCGAATTTGGTGTTGGCATGTTTGGAAGAATTGTTGCCAAGTATTTAAATATACCAGTGGTTACAACATACCATACGATGTATGAAGATTATACGCACTATATCAATCGATTTGAACTTGAAGAAGTGGATAAAGTATCAAAAAAGATGATTTCAACATTCTCAAGAGTCGTATCAGATCGTGCGCAAGCGGTTATTTCACCGAGTGAAAAAACGAAGGAAACATTGATTAAATATGGCGTAAAAACGCCAATCTATGTCATTCCTACAGGATTGAACTTTGATAAGTTTAATCGCGAAAATATTGAAGAAGCAAAAATTGCACAGATCAAGGAACAATATGGCATTCAACCAAGTGATCATGTCATCATCTTTGTTGGTCGTATTGCACCTGAAAAAAGTATCGATATTCCAATCGAGGGCTTTCGTTATGTGAAGGATCCTTCCATTAAGTTTATGATTGTTGGTGGTGGCCCACAATTAGATGAATTAAAAGAGATGGCCCATCGTTATGGATTAGATGATCAAATTATCTTTACCGATAAAAAGACAAGTGAAGAAGTGCCTGCTTATTATGCATGTGCGGATTGTTTTGTGTCTGCTTCCTTAACAGAAACGCAAGGCATGACCTACATTGAAGCACTTGCTTGTGAATTACCAGTCTTTGCTCGTCCAGATGATGTATTAAAGGACTTAGTGTTTGAAGATGAAACAGGATATTTATTTGAAACACCACAAGAATTTGCACAAAAACTAGAAGCCTTTTTTGCATTGCCACAAGAACAACGAGATCGTATGAAACAACAAGCAAAAGATAAAGTGATGAAATATGACTCAAGAGTGTTCTATTCAAAAGTCATTGCGACCTACTATCAAGCAATTGATGATTATCAGGATGCTTATGAAGTTGTTCGCATTAAACAATTAGAAGATTATGTTAAGATTTATGTTGAGAATGAAAAAGATGATCAACCAATTAAAATCTTAATTAGTTTAGAAGATTACTTCATGTATAAAATTCGTCTCCATACGCTTTTAGATCGTTACACAGTAGCCGAATTCCAACGAAAAGAAGGATTGTTAGAAGCGTATCGCAGTGCCATTCGTAAATTACGTATGAAGGATTATACATGTAATGAAATGCGCATTGCCTTAAATCGTATTCCAAATGTGAGTACTGAAGAAATTGATCGCATCATTCAAGAGTTAGAAGAAAAAGGATACTTAAATGATTATCGCTATGTGAGTGATAAATTAGATAGTGTGCAATTCTCTTTAACAGGAAAAGCGAAAATACGCCGTATTATGATACAGAAGGGTGTATCGAGTGAAATCGTTGATCAAGTACTAGAAGGATATGATGATGATTTAGAAATTGATAAAGCAAGACAAATGGCTGAAAAACTGATGTTGACGATCAAAGATAAGTCACTTGCGATGAAAAAACAGACAATCGTTCAAAAATTAATCACACAAGGTTTTGATCGAAGCATTGCCAAAGCGAGTGTGGAAGAATTAGATTTTAGTGATTATGATGATCAAAGTGCTTTAGATAAGACGATTCAAAAAGCACTTCGTAATTATCAACGTCGCTATCAAGGTGTGCAATTAAAACGCAAAGTGTTAGCATATTGTATTCAAAAAGGATTTAAACATGAAGATATCAGTGTGAAGTTAGAGGAAATGGAGTGGAAGGATGAATAAAACAATTGATCAGTTAGAAGACGGATTTCGTGGGGAAATCACCGTTTTGCTATTACAGGTAAATAGAGGAGTGACTGCTAAAGGAGCACCTTACCTGTCTTTTCAATTACAAGATAAAACAGGAAACATGGATGCAAAATATTGGAATGTATCCGAAGAAACTTTATATGCCTATCATGCAGGTATGTTAGTACATGTTCGCGGGGATGTATTATGTCATCAAAAACAACTACAATTCCGTATTAGTTCTATGGAAGAAGTCAAAGAAGAAATGGACATTTGGGATTTTGTCAAATGTGGACCGATTCCAAAAGAGGAATTAAAACAAGAAGTGGATTCTTATTTAGACCAAATCACCAATGAAAAGATTGCCTTGATTACCAATGCAATCATTGAAGAACATGAAAAAGATTTTTATTTATATCCAGCTGCTATGAAAAACCATCATGACTTTGTCGGTGGACTTGCGACACATGTTGTCGGCATGCTTCATATTGCGGATGCGGTATGTAAACAATATGATTTATTAAATAAAGACTTAATGTTTGCTGGTGTGATTTTACATGACATCGGAAAACTTGTTGAATTATCAGGACCAGTTGTTACGGATTATACAACAGAAGGAAAACTATTAGGTCATATTTCCATCATGCAAAGCAAGGTTGAACAAAAAGCAATTGAATTAGGAATTGAAGGAGAAGAAGTCATCTTACTTCGTCATATGATTTTATCACATCATGGAAAATACGAATTCGGCTCTCCCGTTCTACCAATGCTTCCTGAAGCAGAAATGTTATATTTGATTGATAATATGGATGCTCGTATGCAATCGTTAAGCAAAGCGATGCATGGGGTTGCCCCAGGAGAGTTCAGTGCCCGTATCTTTGCGATGGAAAATCGTTCTTTCTATAAACATACGTTAGAAAATGAGTAATTCATAGGCTCACAATTCTTTACAGATGATAAGAAATCATGTAGAATAAGCCTTGAAATAGGAAGAAGATGAAGCATGTTGAAAAAACAAATGCATGTTAATAACAATATAGAGGGTAAAAGTATCAAGCTAGGCTTTTACTCTTTTCTTTTTCTTTTTTAGAAGGGAAGATTATATGAACAAAAAAATGAAGAAAAGAATGAAGTCGGAAAAGCAGATGATGTCCTTGCCAGTATATGCAGGGCTGTTCTTCTCCGCAGTTGAAATTATGATGGCGCTATATGCCAACTCACAAGCGATTTTAATGGATAGCATTTATGACTTTGCCGAAGCGGTCGTACTTGGCTTAGTTGTATTCTTAATTCCATTGTTTTATAAACCAGTCAGTGAGCGTAAACCGTTTGGTTATGCACAAGTAGAATCTTTAGTCATCTTAGGAAAAGGAATTTTATTAATTGCTGTAACGGTTGGATTGATTTTTGCCAATATCCAGATGATTATCCATGGTGGAAATGACATTGATCAAAAATTAATTGGTAACTTTGAATTTATTCTTGCTATTATCTGCGCTATTGTTCTTATGATGTTGTTGTATATGAATCGCAAACAACATTCGTTGTTGGTAGATGCAGAAATTATTGGATGGAAGATTGATGTGTTTAGTAGTATTGGTGTTGGGATTGCCTTCTTGATTGGTTCTTTCTTAGAACATACCCAATATGCGTGGTTATCCCCTTATACCGATCAAATTATTGCCATTATTATTGCCATCATCATGTTGCCACAACCAATTCAAATGATTCGAGAATCGATTAAAAACATTGTACTGTTTGCACCAGAAGATGAAATTGTGGCAGAGATTAAAGATTGCGCAACAGACATTTTTGATGATTATGCTTATGACATCACCTTTTATGATATCATTCAAACAGGACGTAAATTATGGGTTGAAATCTATGTTAAATCACGTTCAAATATGTTGAATGTTGCCCAACTCAAACATATGAAGACAAAGGTTGAACAAGTTCTTGAAAAACATTTTGGTGATGTTGATGTACAAATTACACCAGACTTATAAGGAGAGGGACTATGAAGAACAATCGACGTTGGATTTGTATCGTAATCGCATTTGTATGTTTGCTTTATGGATTACAAATTGGATATACAAAGATACATGCAGTAGAAGAAATACCAATCATTGGCTATCATCATTTGGCCAAAGATGAAGATAAAGAAGCCTATTTTAAAAATAATATGTGGGTGAATTCGCTATCTTCTTTTGAAGCACAGATGAAACTTCTTCATGATGAAGGATATCAAAGCGTTACCCTTGATGATGTCTATTTATGGCGCATGGGCAAAAAGAAATTACCAAAGAAAAGCATCTGTATTACGTTTGATGACGGCTTTCAATCAAGTATTCGTTATGCCGATCCAATACTTGAAAAGTATGGGTTTACCGCAAGCGTTTTTGTCATTGGATCATTAGTACCAAAAGAGAGTAAACCCTATGATGTTTCAAAGCGTCAACATTCTAGTATCGAGGATATGAAACATGCGAAAACCCTAAAGTTCTATGCACATTCTTATAATCTTCATCATAAGAAAGGCGGTTTTCGTGTTCATCAGTTAAATAAAGAACAACTGATGGACGATACAGAAAAGATGAAACAATATGCATCAATAGAATACTATGCCTATCCATATGGCAAGTATAACGATACCATTGAAGAAGTGTTAGCAACTAGTGGCACAAAGCTTGCTTTTGGATTTAATGAGAATCGCAAAGCAAAGATTACGGATGATCCCTATGCGTTACCACGCTTTAATATAAATGCTTACACAAAGCTTGATGTTTTTTTGCAAATGATTGAATAAATAAAGTTGTGATGATACACTATATCTAATAAAACACATGTTTTTGGAGGATCGTGTATGAAGTTAGAAGTACAAGATTTACGAAAGTCGTTTGATGGAAACGAAGTCTTACATGGTATTTCCTTCTCGGTAAAAAGTGGGAGTGCTTTTGGACTACTTGGTCGTAATGGAGCAGGGAAAACAACGACGATTCGTATTTTGATGGATGTTTTCAAATGCGATACAGGAAATCTTTTATTAGATGGTAAACCTTTTGATCCAAAAGCTCAAACAATAGGGTATTTACCAGAAGAAAGAGGCTTGTATCCTAAGAAAACAGTGAATGAACAATTACAATATATGGGGATGTTGAGAGGCTTAACACGAAAAGAAGCAAAGCAACAAACAAAGAAATGGTTAGAAAGATTAGATGTTCTAGAATATGAAAATAGAAAGCTAGAGACCTTATCAAAAGGGAATCAACAAAAAGTACAATTAGCACAAACCTTACTATGTGAACCAAATCTGATCATTTTAGATGAGCCATTTTCTGGTTTAGATCCAGTGAATGCGCAAATCTTAAAAGATGTAATTCGAGAACAAATCAATGAGGGAAAAATAATCATTTTCTCTTCACATCAAATGAGTCAAGTCGAAGAATTCTGTGATGATATCGCAATCTTAAATCATGGAGATTTGGTCTTGTCAGGCAATTTAAAAGATATTAAATTAGCCTTTGGCAAGCATCATCTCGTATTATCAAGTTTGTCTTTAACACCAAAGGAAGTCGCAGAACATCTAAAAGAGCACTATTTTGACTTCGTTGAAGTTGAAAAAATTCAACCACACCAAGTCATTGTTAAAACATTGGTGGATGATGCGAAACATTTGATGATGCAACGCTTAGCACAAGAAGCCTTTGATTTAGAATTCTTTGGTTTATATGAACCATCTTTACAAGATATTTTCGTAGAGAAAGCAGGTGATGGAGAATGAAACAATTTTTAACCGTCTTGCGCTTTGAACTGACGAATTATTTCAAAAATAAAGGGTTTGTCATTACTACCCTTCTACTCATGCTTGTTGTCGCTGCCGTATTGGTTGTACCAACCTTCATTCCAGGATTTATGCAATCAAATGAGAAAGAAGAACTCTTTACTGGAGAAGAAACCTTTGGTTATGTCATCGATGGAAAGGTTGATGCATCTATGCATTCTTTATTAAAGAGTTTACCAGTTTCCTTTACGCAAGTAAGTGATGAGAAGACATTGAAGAAAGATGTAGAAAATGAAACACTGAGTGCTGGATTTATTCTTCATGATGATACAAACTTTACCTATGTGGTGAATAATCTTAGTTTATCCGATCAATGGTCTATGTTATTTTCGAATATATTAAAAGAGCATCAAAAACAAGTATATTTACAAGATAAGGGCTTAACAATCCAAGATTATCAAGCGATGGAGATGATCCAAATCGAACATGATGATGTTGTCTTAGGTAAGAATGGAATTGATAACTTTGCTTATAGTTATGTTTTAGTCTTTGCCATTTATTTCTTAATCTTGTACTATGGACAAATGATTGCCGTATCGATTACGAATGAAAAGAGCAATCGTGCAATTGAAATTCTTGTGACAAGTGTTAACTCTAATAGTTTAATCTTTGGAAAAGTCATTGCAGGAGCTATTGCAGGTATTGTCCAAACAACTTGTATTTTAGGAACTGGTTTTCTATGTTATGCCTTTGTCAAGGAACAATGGAATCATCAATTAGATGTCTTGTTTGATGTACCACTTGATATTTGGGCTGTTTATTTAACATTTGGATTATGTAGTTATTTATTATATTCCTTCATCTATGGAGGACTTGGAGCACTTGTATCAAAGACAGAAGATATCAGTAAGAGTGCATCTCCAATCACCATGATTTATATCGCATCGTTTATGATTTCCATCTTTGGTATGGCAGAAAGTGATGGCATGTTGATGAAGGTTGCATCCTATGTACCATTTACCTCTGGTAATGCGATGTTTGTGCGTTATGCGATGGGTGATGTACAACTATTTGAACTTGGAATCTCGTTTGTGATTTTAGTTATTAGCTGTGTCTTGACTGGTATTGTAGCTGCTAAAATCTTCCGTTTTGGAACCTTACACTATGGAAATCCAATAAAATTATCAACAGCATTAAAGAAAATAAAACACTAAGGAGCGCTTGCTCCTTTTTGATTGTTGAGCTATAATAACAAGCAAATACAAGAAAGGAAGGATTTTATGAAACAGATCAAACATATTATTTGGGATTGGAATGGTACATTATTAGATGATTTAGATGTGAGTATGCAAGCTTTGAACATCTTATTAGAACGTGAACACTTGCCACTTGTGTTAGATAAGAATGAATATCGCAAGTATTTTCAGTTTCCTGTTATTGAGTATTATAAAAAAGTTGGATTTGATTTTGATAAGACACCATTTCCTGTTCTTGCGAAACAATATATGGCTTATTATCAACCACATTCATTAGATTGTGATTTATTTGATGGTGTGCGTGCAACGCTAAAGAAAGCAAAGAAGCAGGGCTATGATCAATATTTATTAAGCGCTAGTGATATTCATTTCTTGCATGAGCAATTGTCTGTTTATGACATTGATGAATACTTTGGGGATATTCGTGGTTTAGATAATATTCATGCGCATTCAAAGGCAAGTCTTGCGAAGGAATTTGTGCAAGAACGCAAGTTTAATCCTGATGAAGTAGTCTTTGTGGGAGACAGTGTGCATGATAGTGAAGTCGCATCGTATGCGGGTTGTCATTGCATCTTGATTGCGAATGGTCATGAACATAAAGATAAGCTAAAGAAAACAGGATGCAAAGTTGTGAATAGCATCCAAGAATTTGCGGAATTGTTGTAATTTATGAATATATTAAAATAATTTAGGACTAAGAAGTTATATTGATTGACTCGATATAAACTACTTAGTTTTTTTTAATTAAATATATATATAACTTGAAAATGCATAAGTTTATGTTATAATAAAATTACCTAAATGGTAATAATAATTTGACAGATGGTGGTCGGATATATATGGAAATTATATTCAAAAACAAAAGTGTAGAAAAATAATTTTCTTCAAAATACCAAAAAACTTGGCGTTATCCAGAATTGGTGAAAAGAAAATTACAATCTGTAGAAGTTTTTATTCAAAATGCTGATTCATTACAAGATATTGTTAATTATCCTCCGTATCATTTTCATTCATTAAAAGGAAATCGAAAGGAAGAATGGAGCATATATTTAGGTAGGTAAGCAGGATATAGAGTAATACTTATCCCTTGTGATGAAGATCAAAATGAAATTGTTGAAGGCGATATTATTTCGAAATGTAAATCAATAAAAATAGTAAAAATCACGGAGGTGTCAAACCATTATGAGTAATATTAGAGAGTATAAAGAAATCATGGCTTTTCACCCAGGTTATTATGTTGGGGAGATCATAGAAGATATGGAGATTAGCCAAGCAGAGTTCGCAATTCGTTTGGGAACAACTGCTAAAACAGTTAGTAAACTTGTAAACGGACAAATCAATCTATCCAATGATTTGGCAAAAAAATTATCATCTATGCTTGGTACAAGTGTGGATTTATGGTTAAATCTACAGCAAACTTATGAAAAAAAAGTTATTGAGATTGAACAGGAAAAAGAATTAGATAAACAAGCAGAAATTATTAAACAAATTGATTATTCATATTTTGTACAATTGGGCGTTATTCCGAAAGTTACATCAATCAAAGAAAAAATTTTAAATTTATGTAAATATTTAAAAGTAGCAGATTTGCGTATTTTAAGTGAAAAAGATTTTTTAGTTAATTTTCGAACAGGAATTAGCAATGTGCAGGAAAAAAATATAATTAATTCTCGTGCATGGATACAAACTGCAATCAACGAATCTGAGAATATAAAAACAGAATCATTTGATGCAAAAAAATTAGAAAGTTATTTACCAGAATTACGGGGCATGACTGTGCAACAACCAAGTGAATTTTATCCACGTATGAAAGAAATCTTCACAGAATGTGGTGTTGCTTTTGTGTTGCTTCCACATTTGAAAAATTCTGGGGTGAATGGTGCCGTAAAATGGATCAATCCAAATCGTGTTGTATTAGCAATGAACAACCGAGGATTGTATGCAGATAAATTTTGGTTTTCATTATTCCATGAAATTAAGCATGTTTTACAGCAAAAAATAAAAACAACATTTATTTCTGATTCAAGTGAACAAATGATGGAACTTGATCAAGCATTAGAAAAGGAAGCTGATGATTTTTCTATGAATTATTTGATTCCTACATTAGAAATGTCAAAATTTCTAGAAAATGGAAAATTATCAAATCAAGATATTATTGAATTTGCGCAACATATTGGAATTCATCCGGGAATTGTTGTAGGACGGTTACAACATGATGGTAATCTTGAGCAAAATAAAGGAAGTAAATTAAAAGAAAAGTATGAAATAAAATTACGGTAACCAATATAGATTAGAAACAAGAGTTTTAGTGTTAAAAAAAGGTGTGATTTTATGAAAAACGCGATGTTATTTCGTTAAATTCATAGAATCACACCTTTTTATGTACGATTCCAAAAGTTTGAAATCTCTAAATAGGCTGCACTTGGTGAAGCAATGCGTTTGCAATGCTGATATTGCTTTGGGATCAGACGTTTATAAAAGGATGTAGTAAAGCGTTGATCAATGAAGACGATGATGCCTTTATCTTCCATGCAACGAATGACTCTTCCAGCTGCTTGCAGCACTTTGTTCATGCCAGGTATTTGATAGGCATAGGCATAACCTTGTTTATTCTTTTTGTCAAAGTATCCTTTGACGGTATCAATCTGTGGTGAAATCTGTGGTAAGCCCACACCAACGATGATTGCACCTAAGAGTTGATCACCTTTTAAATCAATTCCTTCCGCAAACATACCACCAAGCACACAGAAGTATACATGCATCTTGTCAGTTTGTTTGAAGGCTTCTAAGTAGGCTTGCTTTTCATATTCACTCATATTCATATCTTGAAGCGAGACATGGATGTCTGGGTATTGATGCATAAATTCTTTAGATATTTGTTTCATATAGACATAACTTGGGCAAAAGACGATGTAATTACCTGGTTTTGGCAAGATGGATGCATGAATGATTTCTACAATTGATAACAAGCTTTGCATGCGATCATGATATTTGGTAGAAATGGCATCGTTGATTAACACACAGACGTTATCTTTTGAAAAAGGACTTGGAAGTGATAAACGAAGCGATGTATCATTTCCACCGAGTAAATCCATATAATACTGAATCGGAGATAAGGTAGCGGAGAATAAAACCGTACTTTTTACGCGATTCATCATGGCGCGAAGCATCGTACTAGGGTTCATGCAGTATTGTTTGATGGTACAATCTTCATCAAGATATAAGAAGGTCACAAAGTCTTGGTTGTAGTAATCATTGATTTTTAAGAAGGTTGTCACTTCAAAGAAGACTTCTTTGATTTGTTCATCGTATTGTGGATCGTGGTCTTGTTGAAAATAAGCACTTGCATTCGCATAGAATTTCTCTAGTGCATCAAGCAATGTGATGGGTACTTCGGATAAAACAAGGAAGGCTTCTTCATGCTTGATGGCAAGTGTTTCAAATTCAAAGATGACACTTGCAAGGGATCGCTTCAGCGATGCAAAATCCTTCGTGACAAACTTTCGAATCGCTGTAAACTGGGATTTTGAAAGAGATGCACTATACATCTCTTTACCTCTTTCAATTAAGTTATGTGCTTCATCGACTAATAAGACATTGTTGCTTTGTTCTAAGAAGAAACGTTTTAGAAAGATTCTTGGATCAAAGGCATAATTGTAATCACAGATGATGACATCGGCATAAAGGGATGCATCTAGACTTAATTCAAAGGGACAAATCGTATGTTTGCTTGCGATTTCTTCGATGGTTTTCGCATCGAGAAAGTCTTTGGTTGTCAATAATTCATATAGCGCATCTTTGTTGCGGTTGTAGTAACCTTTCGCATAAGGACATACGTTTGGATCACAGTTGCGTTTTTCTAAAAAACAGATTTTGTCTTTGGCGGTGATGCAAACCGTTTTAAATGAGATGTCTTGTTTTTGTAATAATTGAATCGTATCATAGGCAACGCTAGCCGTGATGGTTTTTGCACATAGATAAAAAATCTTATCGACTTTATCTTCACCAATGGCCTTTAATGATGGGAAAAGAGTGGAAATGGTTTTTCCAATACCGGTTGGTGCTTGGGCAAAAAGCACTTCTTCCTCTAATATAGTTTTATAGACAGAGACGGCAAATTCTCGTTGTCCTTGACGATAGGCTGGAAAGGGGAAGGTTAATCTCTTTAAATGCGCAATACTTGTTTCTCTTAAGGACTTAGATAGTTTTGCCCATTTCAAGAATTGATGAAGATTATCCATGTAGAAATCATGAAGGTCTTCATAGCTTAAGATGCGTAAAAATTGTTTGATCTTCTTGGATTCGATTTGATAATACGTCAGTCTTACTTGTATTTGACTAAGGTGATATTGGGTAGCATAAATATAGGCATAGCAATAGGCTTGTGCCCAGTGGACAAAACAGGAATCATCAATATCCTCATCGGCTTTTGCGGTTGTTTTAATCTCATCAATGGTCACCATGTCCTCTTCAAAGAAAATACCATCGGCTCTACCATCGATTAGAAAATAGATGTCTTCGACTTGGGTTGTCAGTTTTAAATAGACTTCACTATGATAGTTCTCGCCTTGTGAGGATTGTAGTAGTCGATGAATCTTGCTACCAAGATTTGCACGTTCATAGTTTTGTGTCGTACTGATCAAATCGCCACTTTGGTAAAGGAATTCCACAAGCTCGCGAACGGATAAATGATAAATCATGTTCTCACCACCTTAACGTATAGTACATTTTACCAAAAAAAATGGTGAAAATACAATGTAATTGTAACAATCATCATGTATAATGAATACACGTTAAGAGTTAGGAGAATGAATATGAGAGAATTTATCATTCAACAAGATGATGCGAATCAAAGAGTGGATAAGTTTATCCAGAAGACGATTCCAAAGTTACCAAAGAGTATGATGTATAAATGTATTCGAAATAAAAAAATAAAAGTCAATCGCAAACGTTGTGAAATCTCACAGCGATTAGAAGTTGGTGATCAAGTGTTATGCTTTATCGCAGAAGAATTTTTTGATAACCCAGTATCTTTTGACTTTTTAGAAGTACCAGGTAAGATTGATGTCCTTTATGAAGATGATGATATCGTCTTGATGAAAAAGCCAAGCGGATTATTGACGCATAAAGATAAAAAAGAAGCACAAGATAATTTAGCGGATCGTTTTTTACATTACTTATATGATGAAAAAGCATTTGATCCTTATGCGACACAAAGTTTTAAACCAGCGCTTTGTCATCGTTTAGATCGTAATACAGAAGGAATTATGATTGGGGCAAAGAGTGCAGAAGCACTTCGTAAGATGAATGAACACATCAAGCAACATGAAGTTGAAAAACGCTATGTTTGTATTGTGGAGGGTGTCGTAGAAGAAAAGGAAAAAGATAGCAAGCTATGGCATTATAAAGATGAAGTGAAAAACAAAGTAACTTTGTTTGAAGAAGAGCGAGAAAATTGTGTGGCTGTGCATACGAGTTATCGTGTGTTAAAACAAGGAAAGCGTTATGCGTTAGTTGAAGTGTTGTTGCACACGGGAAAATCGCATCAAATTCGTGCTGTGATGGCACATGAACATCATCCATTATATGGGGATGTGAAATATGGAGCTAAGAAGAATGATCGACATGATTACCAAGCACTTTGTGCGTATCGATTGACCTTTGCCTTTGATGATCCGTATTTTCCGCAATTAAGCAATCAAGAATATCGATTAAACGACAATTCTGTGATGACGTTATATACAGAACTTGAAAAAAAAAAGAGATAAATTGAACAAAAAAGCAATGATTACGCTTTCATTCATGAAAGATAAAATATTTGTTAAAAAAGATAAATATTCGTGTAATTAATCATCGCTTTTTTTTATGTTTTATACTAAAATAAGTATGGTAAATTTATGTGATTTACATTCTTATTTAGATGAAGAGACTGTTGATTTGGAGGGATACTATGTTAGACAATATCTTTGTTGCATTTTTTCTAGCTTTATTACCAATTGTCTGGTTAGTCATTGCGTTATGCGGACTGAAATGGGAAGCACACATCGCAAGTGTTGGTGCATTCCTAGTTGCTTTTGTGGAAGCAATTTTTATTTGGAAAATGCCTGTGCTTTACGCAACAACAGCAGCATTTGAAGGGTTTGCGATGGCGATTTGGCCAATTGTTATTGTTATTATCGCAGCTGTATTTACATATAACTTAACGGTACATACAGGTGCTATGGACGTCATCAAACGTATGATTACGTCAGTTAGCTTTGATAAGCGTATTCTTGTTATCTTAATTGGATGGTGCTTCGGTGGCTTCCTTGAAGGGATGGCAGGATTTGGAGTTGCAATCGCAATTCCTGCAAGTATGTTATATGCCTTAGGATTTAACCCAGTGGTTGCAATTCTTGCATGTTTGATTGCGAATGGATGTCCGACAATGTTTGGATCAATCGGAATTCCAACAACAACACTTGCTGGTGTAACAGGTTTAGATGCTACAACACTTGCCTTTACACAAACATTACAAGTTGCTCCTTTATTATTCATTTCACCATTCTTAATGGTTATGTTAGTAAGCAAAGGAGTGAAAGGATTAAAAGGAATCGTACCATTTGTATTGGTTGCTAGTTTGAGTTTTGTCATTCCTGAAATTGTTGCGGCAAAATTCATCGGTGCAGACTTACCAGTTATTATTGCAAGTGTATGTTCTCTAGGTTGTACCTTTGCTTATGCTTCTCGTTATGGTAAAACACACGAAGTTCCTGCAGAATATCGTATGGAAATGCCAAAAACTGAAAATGAAGACAAAATTACAATGAAACAAGCGCTAGTTGCTTGGTGCCCATTTATCTTAATCTTCGTATTATTGTTATTAACTAGTAAATTGGTTCCATTTATCAATGAACCATTAAGTGCAATCAAGTCTAGTGTTATGATTTATCAAGGACCTGATGCATCGCCTTATACATTCACATGGATCAATACTCCAGGTGTATTAATCTTATTATCAGGAATCATTGGTGGTATTGTTCAAAAATGTAGTTTCCATGACTTTATGAGCGTGATGAAAGCTACTATCATTCAAATGTCAAAAACAATTTGTACAATGTTAGGTGTTTTAGCTTGTGCTAAGATCATGGGTTACTCAGGAATGATTTCAAGTATTTCTACATTCTTCGTAACAGTACTTGGATCTTTCTATCCATTAGCTTCTCCATTAATTGGAGGACTTGGAACATTTGTTACAGGTAGTGGAACAAGTTCTGAAGTATTATTTGGAAACGTGCAATTACAAGCTGCTCAAGCTATTGGATGGAATGAGTACTGGCTAGTTGCTGCAAACTCTCTTGGAACAAGTGCTGGTAAGATGTTAGCTCCTCAAAGTATTGCCATTGGATGTGCGGCTTGTGCATTAACTGGTAAAGATGGAGAAATCTTAGGAAAAATTGCAAAATACGCATTTGGATATATGATCGTCATGGCGATTATTGTATTCTTTGGCTCTGGATTAACAGTTTTATTATAGTTCAAAAGAGTGCAATCTTTGATGAAAGAGATTGCACTTTTTTTCTTACATTTTTTTCAAAAATAGAATTTCATTTCTTTATAAAATAAGGTTGAAAAAAATAAAAAAAAGGAATATACTTTTGAAATGGTTAAGCAAGTTAACGATTGCAAATAACCATTGAACATCGCATAAAGAAGCGATTTGAAAAGGAGGTGTCGTGTTTTGGAACAGATTATCAGGGATCTTGTTGATGCTGATAAACAAGCACGTAAACGTGTGAAAGACAAACAAATTGAGCGTCTTGAAATTCAGAAGAAAATTCAAGAGAGAAATGATGAAATCAAACGTCATTATCAGGAAGAGACGCATGAATTGTTAGCATCGAAAAGAGAAGAGTTGCAAACCAATTTAGAAACTTTAAAACAAGAGGAAGAGCAAGCTTATCAGATCGCTCTGAATAATCTTCAAGCGAAGTATGATGCTGAAAAAGAAGGTTGGATCAACGAGATTGTACGTCGTTGTTTAGCCATCTAAAAGAATTGACAGGTAAGGAGGTGCTGGTGAATGGAAATGGCAGCTGGAGTCATTGCCAGCAAGGCTAGAAGTATGCTTGGAAATCAGCTACAACAAAGTGATTATGAAGAATTGTCTCATAAACATAGTGTTGCTGAGATTTGTGCATATCTAAAAAGTTCAACAAGCTATGCATATGCCTTAAGAGATGTAAGAGAAAACCACATTCACCGTGGACAGTTAGAAGACTTATTGGTTAAAGAAAGCTTTCGTCAATTATTAAAACTATTTCGTTATAGTGAGTCTTCTCAACGTGCTTATTTTCAATTACATATGCAAAAGATTGAAATTGAACTCTTGTTATCGAGAATTCGTGTTTTGATTTCCCAATCATTTGATTCAGCAATTGCAGAACTACCCATCTTTTTGAAACCATACACAAGCTATGATTTAACAAAACTTGGGAATGTTTCAAGTTACGACGACTTATTAGATGTTGTAAAGAATTTGCGTTATTATCAAATCCTTGAACCCTTTGCTGTAAAGAAAGGACAAGAAAATCAAATTGCGTATGCACGCATTGAAACAGCATTACAAAAAGATTATTATGCTTATGCCTTTGATACCGTGAAGAAAGTATTAAAAGGTGAAAATCGTAAACGTTGTTATGCGTTATTAGCTTTACAGGCTGAGCTTACAAATGTTGAAAAAATCTATCGTATGAAGAAGTATTTCAATGCTCGAGAAGATGACATTGAAAAAACATTAATTCCTGTGAACTATCGCTTTTCAAAAAGCAAGATGGAGGAATTATTAGCAAGTACTACTTCACAATTTGTAAAACTCGTTGCACAAAGTCCTTATCATCTAAACTTAGATGAAAAAGAAGATGTAAATATTGAATATGAAGTTTCAAAATACATCTATGCTTATGCAAAAAAACAAGTTTATTTTGCACAGCATGCCGCAATCATCAGCTCTAGTTATTTAGTGTTGATGCAACAAGAATTGCAAAACATCGTTCGTATTATTGAAGGTGTGCGTTATCAAGTAGCGCCGGATCAAATTGAATCGATGTTGATTTATTAGAAAGGAGGATATCATGGCAATAGCAAAAATGAAATTAGTAAACATTACAGCAGATAATGAATTCTTAAGTGATGTATTATTAAAGTTTGTTGATTTGGATTATTTCCATCCAGAACCAGCAAGTAAATTTGTGGATACTGTTCATGGTTTGACAACTTTAAGCGATGAAAACCCAATTATTGAATTGTTGACGAATACAAAAGAAATCGTTGGGGAAATGCAATTAGACTTGCCACATATGGACATGAAGAGCCGTGATTATGACCTAGATAAGATGATGGCCTATGTTGAGGGTGTGTATAAACAATATCAACATATCAATGAGGTCAAACAAGATTTATTAACTGTTATTGAAGAAAATAAAGATGCGCTTATCCAGGTAAGAAATATTGAAAGTATTGATTTGAATCTAGATGACTTATTTGAATGTGAATATATCAAGATTCGTTTTGGACGTTTACCAATTCATAGTGTAGAAAAATTACAGTATTATAAAAATCGTCCATTTGTATTTAAATCATTTAGTACAGATGATACGTATAGTTGGTGTGTGTATATCACTACCGCTAAATATGAAGGAGATGTTGACAATATCTTCTCATCTTTATACTTTGAACGTATTCGTATTCCGCAATTCGTTCATGGTACACCAGAAAAAGCCAAAGAATCATTACAAGAAGAAATTGATAATGATCAAAAACAATTGGTTCATGTTGAAGAAGTATTAGAGAAACAAAAAGCAGATTGTGTTGAAACAATGGCTAAAATTGTTTCTGAATTAGAATTCTTAAATCACACTTACGAAGCACGTAAGTTTGTAATAGGGTTGGGTGAACGTTTCTCTATTACAGGCTTTATTGCAGAAGAAGATGTAAACCGTCTAAAGGAAACTTTCGCTTCTTTAAAGAAGGTGGAAATTGAGGTGAGACCAGCGCATAGCGATAAGCGTTTAACTCCACCTACGAAATTGAAGAATGGGTGGTTTGCCAGGCCTTTTTCGATGTTTATAGAAATGTATGGCACACCTGAATACGGAGGATTTGATCCAACTCCAATCGTAGCCATCACATACTCATTATTATTCGGTATGATGTTTGGAGATGTTGGACAAGGATTATGTGTTGTCTTAGTTGGTTATCTGATGTCAAAATACAAACAGATGCAGCTTGGAGAAGTAATGATTCGTATTGGTATCTTCTCAACAATTTTTGGATTTATCTTCGGCTCTGTCTTTGGAAACGAAACGATGTTAAATCCGTTATATCATGCATTACTTGGACTTGAGGAAAAACCAATTGAAATCATGTCTAGTGGATTCATCTTACCATTGTTGATTACAGCAGTTGGTATTGGTGCATTCTTAAATATGTTCTCTATGGTATTAAATATCTTAATTCATCGTAAAGATGAAAACAAAGCTGAATTCTTATGTTCTCAAAACGGGATTGCAGGTTTGGTATTCTATGGTTCTATCGTCCTTGGTTGTGTTCTACAATTAGGACTAGGCTTCCATGTATTTACACCAATCTATGTTCTAGTCTTGATTTTATTACCATTGATCTTCATCTTCTTGAAGGAACCAATAGAGAGAAAATTTGAAGGGGAAGAGATGTTCCCAACAGGATTTGGTGGATTCTTCATGGAAGGATTCTTTGAATTATTTGAAATTTGCTTATCTTTTATCACGAATACAATTTCATATCTTCGTGTTGGAGGATTTGTTTTATCCCATGCCGGTATGATGATGGCCGTTACTATGATCATGGAAATGGCTGGTGGCGTAGCTGGAATCTTCATTGGAATCTTCGGTAACATCCTAGTTATGTGCTTAGAGGGTCTAATTGTTGGTATCCAAGTATTACGTCTAGAATTTTATGAAATGTTCTCTCGTTACTTCACTGGTACGGGACGTGTGTTTACAACATTAAATGATTAGGAGGAACTTACAATGTTAAATATGTTTGAACTATTATTACCACTAGTATTAATTATTTTAATCTCATTGCCATTAGTCAATGTATTCCGTGGAAAGAAAAGTGTTTCTTGCGCAAAACGTCGCATGATTACACATGTATGCTTCTTTTTCGCAATCTTACTTGGAACTGTGATCGTTGCTTCAACAAAAGCTTATGCTGCAGGTCAAGATGAAATCGCATTAAAAACAGCTGGTTCTGTAGGACAAGGGTTAGGATATATCGCTGCTGCATTATCAACTGGATTATCTGCATTAGGTGCTGGTATCGCCGTAGCTGCTGCTGCTCCTGCTGCAATTGGAGCTTTCTCTGAAAACGAAAAGAACTTTGGTAAATCAATGATCTTCGTAGCCATGGGTGAAGGTGTTGCCATCTACGGTTTATTGATCTCTATCATTATGATCTTTATGAAACTTTAATATTAAAAATATGTAAAGGATGCAAAGGAGCGTTCCTATGAAATTTTATTTACTCAGTGATAATATCGATACACAGATGGGATTAAGACTTGCTGGTATTGAAGGTGTCGTTGTACATGAACGCCATGAAGTACTAGAAGAATTAGAAAAAGCGATGCATATGAAAGATGTTGCCATCATCTTGATGACGACAAAGTTGATCGCGACATGCCCTGATGTGATTTCAGAATTAAAACTGACACAAAAACAACCGCTGATTGTTGAGATTCCAGACCGCCATGGTTCTGCTAAGATTGGTGAAACCATTGACCGTTATGTCTCTGAAGCAATTGGCGTGAAACTATGAGGTGTTCGCAATGCTTGATGAAAAACAAAAATTAAAAAACTATTTTGAAGAAGAAATTCAAAGAGTCAGCAACATCCAGATTGAAGAATTGGATCATGAAATCGAAGACATTCGCAAAGAGACAATTGCTAATTTAGAAGAAGAAGCACAAAATGAAGCTGGTTTATTACGTGATAGTGAACTACGTGAAATGCAAAGTGATTTTGCTATTCAAGCAAGCCGCTTACGTGAAGAACAAAGCCGTAAATTGATGCAAAGACGTAGAGAGTTAAATGAAGAAATCTTTACCGAAGCGAAAAACCAATTGATTGCTTTTTGTGAAAGTGATCGTTATGAGCCAATGCTTGTTGAAAAGCTGACTACATGCGCAAAACAATATGATGGTAAAAACGTCGATATTCATATTGCGCCAAAAGATGAAGCATATCGCAAAACAATTGAAAAAGCATACGGAAAAGGATGCCAAATTGTGAGCGATGATCAGATTCTGATTGGTGGATTCTTACTAAACTATAAAGAAGATGGAATTGTAATTGATGAAACATTCGATACTGCTTTGGAAGATCAAAGAGAATGGTTCTTCTCAAATTCTGGTTTATTTATTAAATAACATTCCTATAACGAGGTGATAATGTGAGTGAAAATGTAATTTATTCCATTAATGGTCCAGTCGTTAAAGTGAAAGATTCCACCGATTTCTCAATGATGGAAAAAGTGTTTGTTGGTAAAGCACGATTAATGGGAGAGGTCATTTCTGTTAGTCGTAAAGAAACAGTTATTCAGGTTTATGAATCAACAACTGGTTTATGTCCTGGAGAACCTGTTGAACCTACTGGTAAACCAATTTCAGTAACGTTAGGTCCCGGAATTTTAAGAAATATTTTTGATGGTATTGAACGTCCTTTAAAAGAAATTGCGAAAGAATCAGGAGCATTTATTGCGACTGGTAGTGATGTCGCAAGTCTTGATGAAGAAGCTTTATGGGATGTTACAATGAAAGTAAAAGTCGGTGATCATGTGGTCCCTGGACAGATTTTTGCTACTGTTCCAGAAACACCATTGATTGAACACCGTTGTATGATTCCTTCTGATTTAGAAGGAGATGTAATCGAAGTAAAAGAAAATGGACAATATAACATTTTAACAACGATTGCAAAAGTAAAAGATGCAAAAGGCATGGAACATGAATTGACATTATGTCAAAAATGGCCAATTAAAACAGCTCGTCCTGTTTCTAAACGATTACCAATCTCTGTTCCGTTGATTACTGGACAACGTATTTTTGATACGTTATTCCCAATCGCAAAAGGTGGTACTGCTGCCATTCCTGGGGGATTTGGTACTGGTAAAACGATGACACAGCACCAACTTGCAAAATGGTGTGATGCCGATATTATCGTTTATGTTGGTTGTGGAGAACGTGGAAACGAAATGACGCAGGTTCTTGAAGAATTCTCTGAATTGATCGACCCAAAATCAAATCGTCCATTAACAGATCGTACAGTGTTAATCGCAAATACTTCAAACATGCCCGTTGCGGCTCGTGAAGCAAGTATTTACACTGGTTTAACACTAGCTGAATATTATCGTGATATGGGTTACCATGTCGCAATTATGGCCGACTCTACTTCTCGTTGGGCAGAAGCACTTCGTGAAATTAGTGGTCGTCTAGAAGAAATGCCTGCGGAAGAAGGATTCCCAGCATACCTTCCATCTCGTATCTCTCAGTTCTATGAACGTGCAGGATACATGGAAACATTAAATGGGGCAACAGGAAGTGTATCCATCATCGGTGCCGTTTCTCCTCAAGGAAATGACTTCTCTGAACCCGTAACACAAAATACAAAACGTTTCGTTCGTTGCTTCTGGGCACTTGATAAATCACTTGCTTATGCACGTCACTACTTCGCAATTAACTGGAATGAAAGTTATTCTGAATATGTAACGGATTTATCACGTTGGTACAACAAAAATGTAGACACTCGTTTCTTACGTAACCGTCAAGAAATCATGTCTTTATTAGCAGAAGAAACAAAATTGATGGAAATTGTTAAATTGATCGGTAGTGATGTATTACCAGAAGATCAAAAGTTAACAATTGAAATTTGTAAAGTCATTCGTGTTGGTTACTTACAACAAAATGCCTTCCATGCGGATGATACGTATGTACCATTAGAAAAACAATTGAAGATGATGGATGTGATCTTATATCTATATCGCAGTTGTAAAGAAGTTGTTGCGACTGGTAAACCATTACGCTATGTTGTGCAATTAGGTTTATTTGATAAAGTGACAAAAATGAAATATGACGTACCAAATGACAATATCGCATTGTTAGATGATTATCCAGCAATGATTGATGCAGCCATTCGTACGATTTTATAAGGAGGTAAATTATGAGTTTACAATATGTAGGACTTGATGAAATAAATGGACCTCTAATTTTCCTTGACCATGTAAAAGACGTCAGTTATGAAGAAATGGTTGAGATTAAGTGTGCAGATGGAACAACAAGACTTGGTAAAGTTGTTCAATTAGAAGGAGATAAAGCAGCTGTTCAGGTATTTGAGGGAACAAATGGTCTATCTTTGAAAAACACACGTACAAAATTCTTAAACCATCCAATGGAATTAGTTCTTTCAAAAGAAATCTTAGGAAGAACATTCAATGGTAGTGGTCAACCAATTGATGGATTAGGAAAAATCTATGCAGAAAAGAGTATGGATATCAATGGGCAACCATTAAACCCTGTCTCTCGTGTATACCCAAGAAACTACATCAATACTGGTATTAGTAGTATTGATGCCCTAATGACTTTAATTCGTGGTCAAAAATTACCAATCTTCTCAGGATCTGGTATGCCACATAACGAATTAGCGGTGCAGTTAGTTAAACAATCAAAAATCTCTGATGGAGATGGAAAGAACTTCTGTATTGTCTTTGCTGCTATGGGTGTTAAAAACGACGTTGCAGACTACTTCAAACGTTCTTTTGAAGAAGCTGGTGTTATGGAAAACGTAGTCATGTTTGTAAACTTGGCAAACGATCCAATCATCGAACGTACGCTAACTCCACGTTGTGCACTGACAGCTGCTGAATACTTAGCTTATGAACACGATATGCATGTTCTTGTTATCTTAACGGATATCACATCATATTGTGAAGCCTTACGTGAATTCTCAAGTAGTAAAGGAGAAATCCCAGGTCGTAAAGGATATCCAGGATATCTATATTCTGACTTAGCTTCTCTATATGAAAGAGCTGGTATTGTCAAAGGAGCTAAAGGTTCTGTTACGCAAATTCCAATTCTTACCATGCCAAATGATGACATCACTCACCCAATTCCTGACTTAACTGGATATATCACAGAAGGTCAAATTGTATTAGATCGTGGATTAAATCAAACTGGTGTCTATCCACCAGTTGGTGTATTACCATCACTTAGCCGTTTGATGAAAGATGGTATTGGTGAAGGATATACAAGAAAAGATCACTCTGATGTTTCAAACCAATTATTTGCCTCTTATGCAAAAGTACAAGATGCAAGAAGTTTGGCAAGTGTTATCGGTGAAGATGAATTAAGTGAAGCAGATAAGAAATATATGACATTTGGTGAATTGTTTGAACAACATTTCCTAAACCAAGGATTTGATGACAACCGTAGTATTGAAACAACACTTGATTTAGGTTGGAATTTATTATCTGTTTTACCAAAGGCAGAATTAGACCGTATTGATGATGAAGTGTTGAAGAAATTCTATAATCATGAAGCAGCAGTTAAAATGTTCCATATTAAAGAAGAACCAATTATTAAAGAATTAGCTAGCGAAGGAGAATAACTATGGCCAATAAACAAGTGTTTCCTACAAAAGGAAATCTCATTGCCACTAAAAAATCCAATGTACTAGCTCATGTTGGTTACGATTTAATGGATCGTAAAAGAAATATTTTAACGCGTGAAATGATGGGATTGCTTGATGATGTGAAGCTATTACGTGATGAAATTACGGAAACATATGAAAAAGCATATGCATCTCTACAAGAAGCAAATATGAGCTTAGGAGTTATTTCTGAGCTTGTAGATGCTGTTCCAGTCGATACTGGAATTCAAGTTAGTTATCGTAGTGTTATGGGGGTAGAAATCCCTAAAATCGCTTATGAGAAACAAAAATTAGAAATTGCATACGGGTTAGAGCATACCAACTCAAAACTAGACTATGCATACTGCTGTTTTGGAAAAGTAAAAGAATTAACTATTGTGTTAGCTGAAGTAGAAAATAGTGTTTATCGTTTGGCAAGTGCTATTCGTAAATCACAAAAACGTGCAAATGCGTTGAAAAATATCGTTATTCCAGAATTTGAAGCAAATATCAAATTCATCAGTGATGCTCTTGAAGAAAAAGAAAGAGAAGAATTCTCTCGTCAAAAAGTAATCAAAGCAACAAAAGATAAACAAAAGAAATAAGAACAGGCCAAAAGCCTGTTCTTTTGTATAAAATAGTCATGGAACGTTATCCTTTGTGCATGTTTTATGTTACTATAAAAGTAGGGAAAAAGGAGGTATCACCATGAAACTATCTCAATTGTTCTGGTTATGTAAATTTGGCGTACTCTTGTTTTTTATTTTACTAATCCTAGGTCTAAAAACCAATCAAGCTTCATTTATCATTTTAGGAGTTGTGTTATTAGTCGTTGTATTCTTAACATTCCTATTGAAGTATCGTTGCCCTCACTGTCATAAGATCCTTAATTCTAGAAGACTCATGCCAGTAAAAATATGTCCTCGTTGTGGCAAAAATATTGAACATGAAGAAGTTCGATAATAGGTAGGAAGCTGAATGAACTGGTTGTTCAGCTTTTTTCTTTTTCTTATAAATACATTGAAAAGGGAGTAACGAGAAGAAAAATGAAAAAAGTTAAAAAAAGGCTTGCATTATTTAAAAAGTAATGGTATTATATACGAGCGTTAAGGAAAAACTTCCTAAACGACAGATAAAAATGGTTATACTGATATGCGCCCATAGCTCAACTGGATAGAGCGTTTGACTAC
>SAMEA104404100__coassemble_763_pt1 | contig 33178 bp, 21 predicted proteins | sample SAMEA104404100__metabat2_high_PE_039 | metagenome-assembled genome bin SAMEA104404100 (sample SAMEA104404100) | Balaenoptera acutorostrata | reverse complement strand
GAGATTTTATTTTTGAACTGTCAATAAACTGTCCTTGACTTTGGAACTAGTTTACTCCTTCTTTTCTTTTTGTTATTTGAATTAGTGTTTAGGTCCAATTGGAACTAATGGTAATTCAATACCTTCATCACTTGTGACGATAACATCTTCAGTTTCAAATGCAATAATTTCTAAATTTGGTGTGTCATAAGTCATTTTCTTCATAGCCGTTCTCCTTTTTATAATTGTCTATTTTTTAAATCTATACATTCACTATAATACAATGATACATCCACATTATAACATTGAGTTTGCTTGTTTCCTAGTGATTTTTATGCTTTTTCAAGAAAATATGACTACTTTTGTAATTTCTTGAGAAAAACGCCAAAATAACATTAAATATAATTTATGTTGCTTGTGCTTTATATAGTTAACATTAATAAAAAATAGTTGTTGCTTTTCTATAATTGTCATGTTATACTCCAATCGAAAGCGCTTTATATAAGCGTAAATATAGGAGGACATATGCAAACATTACGTAAATTCTTATTAACTTTCGTTTCATTCTGCATGGCCCTAATCTTACCTTTAGGATTAGACAACACTAAAGTTGCCGCTGCTGAAGAAACAAAAATGAGCATCTTCTCAATTGATGCAGGAAGAAAGTACTTCTCAAAAGATCAATTGAAACAAATCGTGCAAAAAGCACATGACAATGGTTACACACACGTACAACTATTATTAGGAAATGATGGTTTACGTTTCGCATTAGACGATATGACAATCGTTACTGAAACAAAAACTTACGCAAGTGATGATGTAAAAGCTGGTATCACTGCTGGTAACGATGCTTACTACAAAGATCCTAACGGAGATTACTTAACAGAAGCTGAAATGGATGAAATCATCGCATTAGCTGAAAAATTAAACATCAGCATCATCCCAGTTATCAACGGTCCAGGTCACATGGATGGTATCTTAACTGCTATGGAATATGTAGGAATCGAAAAACCTCAATATTCATACAAAGATAAAAAATCTACTCGTACAATCGATTTAAACAACAAAGAAGCATTAGCTTTCAACAAACAATTATTAACAAAATATGTTGAATACTTCTCAAAACACAGCACAATCTTCAACTTCGGTTGTGATGAATATGCTAACGACATCGATTCTTCTAGCGAACGTTACTACAATGGATGGAGCCGTCTTCAAGGAACTGGTATGTATCCTAAATTCGTAGCTTATGTAAATGACATCGCTAAATTAATCAAAGACAATGGAATGACTCCAATGGCATTCAACGATGGTATCTACTATGGTAAAACTTACAACGAAGAATTCGGAAAATTTGATACTGACATCATCATTTCTTACTGGACATCAGGATGGTGGGAATTCTACGTTGCGAAAGCTAACGACTTATACAACAGAGGACATAAAATCGTTAACACTAACGATGGATGGTACTGGGTATTAGGACACATCGAAGAAGGTGGATACAACTACGTAAACGCTCTTAAAAATACAGAAGCAAAACGTTTTGATGAAATCGCTGGAGATAAATTAAACACTCCATCAATCGGTGTTACTCAAGCTGTTTGGTGTGATGAACCAAGTATGGAACACGATATGGATCGTATCATGAACCTAATGGATAAATTCTCTGAAAAACATTCAACTTACTTAGTTCGTCCAGCTGATTACACTGCTGTTGATGAAGCTTTAAACAGTGTTCCTGCTGATTTAGACAAATATACAGAAAAATCTGTAGAAGCATTAAACAACGCAATCAACGCTGTTGATCGTACTTTAAAAGTAACTGATCAAGAAGCAGTTGATGCAATGGCACAAGCTATCGTTGATGCTGTGAAAGGTTTAGAAGTAAAACCTGCACCAAAACCAGATGTAAAACCAGAAACTCCAGTTGTTCCAGAAACTGACAACGAAGTTCCTCCTACAGGAGATGCATCTAACTTATTCGTATTCGTAAGTGCATTGCTTGCTTCACTTGGATACATCGCTTTCTCATTCAGAAAAAGATTTAACTAATCAAACACATTGAGCAGATGAAAATCTGCTCTTTTTTTATACACTTTATAAATGTACAATATTTATATTATCTTGTTGTTTAATTATATTATTGCAACATTTATAACAATATGTTATACTTGCATTAGAAAGCGGTTACCGCGATAAACAAGGAGGACATATGAAATTACTTAAAAAAGTCGTAGTTAGCTTTGTTGCGTTATGTATGGCAGTGATCTTACCTGCTTCACTAAACACACAAAAAGTTGCTGCAGCCGAAGACGCAAAAATGAGCATCTTCTCAATTGATGCAGGAAGAAAGTACTTCTCTAAAGATCAATTGAAACAAATCGTGCAAAAAGCACATGACAATGGTTACACACACGTACAACTATTATTAGGAAATGATGGTTTACGTTTCGCATTAGACGATATGACAATCGTTACTGAAACAAAAACTTACGCAAGTGATGATGTAAAAGCTGGTATCACTGCTGGTAACGATGCTTACTACAAAGATCCTAACGGAGATTACTTAACAGAAGCTGAAATGGATGAAATCATCGCATTAGCTGAAAAATTAAACATCAGCATCATCCCAGTTATCAACGGTCCAGGTCACATGGATGCAATCTTAGGTGCAATGGAATATGTAGGAATTGAAAATCCTCAATATTCATATGGTGGAAAACAATCTACTCGTACGATTGATTTAAACAACAAAGAAGCATTAGCTTTCAACAAACAATTATTAACGAAATATGTTGAATACTTCTCAAAACATAGCACAATCTTCAACTTTGGTTGTGATGAATATGCTAACGATATCGATTCTTCTAATGAAGGATATTACAACGGATGGAGCCGTCTTCAAGGAACTGGTATGTATCCTAAATTTATCGCTTATGTAAATGACATCGCTAAATTAATCAAAGACAATGGAATGACTCCAATGGCATTCAACGATGGTATCTACTATGGTAAAACATACAACGAAGAATTTGGAACATTCGATACTGACATCATCATCTCTTACTGGACATCAGGATGGTGGGGATTCTATGTTGACAGTGCAAATGACCTATACAACAGAGGACACAAAATCGTTAATACAAACGATGGATGGTACTGGGTATTAGGACACGTTGAAGATGGTGGATATAACTATGTAAATGCAATTAAAAATGCAGAAACAAAAGAATTCACACAAATCGTTGGTGACCAAGCAAATACACCATCAATTGGATCTACACAAGCTGTATGGTGTGATGAACCAAATATGGAACATGACATGGATCGTATCATGACTTTAATGGATACATTCTCTGAAAAACATGCTGATATCATGATTCGTCCAGCTGATTACACTGCAGTTGATGAAGCATTAGACAGCGTTCCTGCTGACTTAGACAAATATACAGAAGCATCTGTAGAAGCATTAAACGAAGCAATCAATGCTGTTGATCGTACTTTAAAAGTAACTGATCAAGAAGCAGTTGATGCAATGGCAAAAGCTATCGTTGATGCAGTTGCTGCATTAGAAGTAAAACCTGTAACTCCAGAAGTAAAACCAGAAGTAAAACCAGAAGTACCTTCTAAACCAGCTACAAAACCTGAAACTAAACCTAACCAAACAATCAAACCAGAAGAAAACCCAGGTACTGGTGATTCATCTAACCTATACCTATTCGCTACAGCATTAATCGCTAGCTTAGGTTTCATGGGTTATGCATTCAAAAAAAGAATGAACTAATCTAAGATATACATAAAAAGGACAGCATACGCTGCCCTTTTTTTATACCCCTATTCCTATATAACTGTAGTTTATTAATGCTATGTTATTTATATTATTTTGTTTTATAGCTTATAATTGCAATATGAATAACATTATGGTATACTTTCAACGGAAAGCGTTTACTTGCTTTACTACAAAGGAGGACAATATGAAAACACTTAGAAAACTTGTAGTTAGCTTTGTTGCTATGTGCATGGCTGTGATTTTACCTGCTTCATTAAGCACAAAACCAGTCGCAGCAGCTACAGAAGCAAAAATCAGTGTGTATTCAATCGATGCAGGAAGAAAGTACTTCTCTGAAGATCAATTAAAACAATTGATTGATTACGCAAAAGAAACAGGATTTACACACGTACAATTAATTTTAGGAAATGATGGGTTACGTTTCATCATGGATGAAATGGCCATCGAAGCAAATGGTAAAACATATGCAAGTGATGATGTAAAAAATGCCATCATCGAAGGTACAAAAGAATATTATGACGATCCAAACGGAACTGTTTTAACAGAAGAAGAAATGGATGCAGTCTTAGCTTATGCTAAAAAACAACACATTGGAATTATTCCAGCAATCAATAGTCCAGGTCACATGGATGCAATCTTAAACACAATGCGTACATTAGGCATTGATACTCCAGAATTCATCTATCAAGGAACTGCTTCTAAAACTACCGTTGATATGGCAAACCAAGAAGCAATCGAATTCACAAAAGCATTAGTAGAAAAATATGCATTATACTTCAGTGATTCAGTTGAATACTTCAACTTCGGTGCTGATGAATATGCAAACGATGCTACTTATCATGGACCTAGCGAAAAATCAGGTTACTTAGTTCTACAAGAATTAGGATTATATGATAACTTCATTACTTATATCAATGAAATGGCTGACATGATCAAAGGAAATGGTATGATTCCAGTATGCTTCAATGATGGAATTTATTACAACCAAGATGATCAAAACGGTGAAATCGATACGGATATCGTCGTTGCAATGTGGACTCCTGGATTTGATCGTTATACACCAGCTTCTGCTCAATACTTAAGCGACAAAGGATTCAAATTAATCAACACAAACGATAACTGGTATTATGTTATCGGACGTGATGGAAACCGTTCTGGTTGGTGGTATGGAACAGATATGGCTGAACGCAGTATCAAATCAATCAAATTCAACCAATTACCAGGAACAAATGCAGATAACCAAATTCCTACAATCGGAAGTATGGTATGTACATGGGCTGATGAACCTCAACGCGCTTACAAACCTGAAATCGTAAAAGGATTAATGGAATTATTCGCAGAAAACAACCCTGACTATGTATTCGTAAGAGCAAACTACGAAGTTGTAGACAAAGCTTTAGAAACAATCCCTGCTGATTTATCAATCTATACAAACGACTCAATCGCATCTTTAAACTCAGCTATTGAAAAAGTTGTTTACAACTTAAAAGCAGATCAGCAAGAAGCTGTTGATGCAATGGCAAAAGCTATCGTTGATGCAGTTGCTGCATTAGAAGAACTTCCTGTTGAACCAGAAACAAAACCAGAAGTAAAACCTACTCCTGATCCAAAACCTGAAGTAAAACCAGAAGTGAAACCTGATCAAACAATCAAACCAGAAGAAAACCCAGGTACTGGTGATTCATCTAACCTATACCTATTCGCTACAGCATTAATCGCTAGCTTAGGTTTCATGGGTTATGCATTCAAAAAAAGAATGAACTAATCTAAGACATACATAAAACGGACAGCACACGCTGCCCGTTTTTTTTATGTTATTTCGCATTTTTATAAGCAATTGCTTTTTGATTATATACATACATCGCTTTTACTAAGTCTTTTGCTTTTTCACTTACGCTATCATCACGAAGAACAGCATAGCCATAAGATAACACACTGCTAATCACATCAATGTGTTGATTGTTTGTTGTATCTGTAATTTGTACATGATACATCGTGCCTAAATCAACGGCATAGATGTTTTCCACTTCGACATAGACTTTATCTTTACCATAGAATGTTGGTTGTAATTCTTTCACAACTCCTTGCTCATTGACTAGGGTAAAAGTTATACTTCCTTCTTCATAACGTTGTTTGATTGTTTCATCTACTAAGAAGTGATGACGAATGACTGTTTCTGATTTTAAACGTATGTTGGTTGTACCATATTCCATACCATCTAACGTATCGGTAATAGTTGGTTGATAATCATCAAAGGCACTGACATCAACCGTTGTATAGGCTTTGTTTAACACTTTCTTATTCGCAAGTTGATTTGTCTTATAGTTAAAGTATTGTTGAGATACAGCACCATAGTTCAACATTGCTTCCACAACATCGATGATGTTTTGATCGATCAAACCTCTAGAAACTAATAGACTATTGGCATAATCCACAATCGAATATGTTGTAGGTTTACTTGCTTGTACACTTCCATCAAAGCGTGTTGTATAAATTTTCATCGTTACTTGATCATTCATTTGTCTAGCATTTAATGGTACACGAATACGATAGTAATCGCCTGCTTTTTCTAAGTCAGAAACCATCACTTTTTGAATCATCAAAGTATTACCATCCATCACCTGAGTTTCAATATATGCTTGTTGATCTTCTAAGGCAGATGGAGTGACTGTTAAGTAAAGGTTTAGACTAATACGATCTTGTAAAGAAATGGAATAAGCACTTGGTACAATGCTATTTTCAATCGCTTGATGATGACTTGCTTGTGCATCTTGCATTGCTTTGACATCTTCTTCACTCACTAAGTATTTCACATAGTAAGATAGAGAATCATATAATTCTTTTGCGCGTTTGATATTTGCAGGATCATCGAGTGCTTTGACTACATTCTTTAATTCATCAAGTGCAGCACGTTCTGCTTCATCTGTCCATACTGCGACAAAGGTTGTATTCTTGCTAACAAGATAAGAATCCTTGGTTTGATAGATTTTTCCATCACAATACCAACCTTCAAATTGTTTATGTTCTGGATGAATGACTTCAAGTCCTTCCTGCGTCATCATTGGTTGTGCATGGTCAAACACACGAATTTCTTGTGCGATTGCAGATGATTGATTAGAAAGCAATTGTCCATTCGCATGAATACTCATCGCTATAGTTGGCATAACCGCATAATTTGCTTCTCCATCATAGCTACCAATACCATGAGCATGTAATCTTCCACCATTATAATCATACATAATATGAATTAGGTTTGCACCTGTTGGGCAAAGATGTACAGGATGATCTGGCATCACAAACGTATACGATTGACTTTCTTTGTGATAGGTAATCTTCACATCTTCTTCTTGGGCAACAATTGGTCCTTGTCCTTGATGGATTTGTACACTTACAACATTGCCTGCCTTAATCATACGTGTCGTACTATATTTACTTTCTAAATCAAGATTCTTCGCTTGAATGCTTGTCAATGGAGCATATAGAGCATAGTAATTATGTTCGTCTTTCTCTTGCCAAATGGCTTTCATGACGATATCATCATGTACTTGAATCATGCTACCTGGTTCATACAATTGACCATTGATTTGCCAAGCTTTTAATTCTAGATGATCTTCTTTTACAACACCATCTACATATGGTACTTGAATTCTTCTACCATCTTTATGTAAGTAGTTCGTCAAGTATTCATAATGACCACCACTTGCGCCATTTAAATCCACTTGAATCGTATGTCCGGTATTTGTATAAACCGCTTGTACTTTCACATCATGTTCTGGAACAATGAGATAATATAAGTTTTCTTGTCCTTCTACTTCATGAATCACGACTTTAGGATCGTTACATGTCCAATGATCAAAGGCTTGATTTGGTTGCATCAAGGATGGGTCATGTCTAAAATATAGACGATCTCCTGCTTTATAATAAACAATTTGATCTTCTTTTTGATTGTGTTTCGCATCATATCCACCATAGATATCAATACGATTACCTAGAGTATAGATTGCTTCAATGATCACTTCTTCATCAGGCATGATAAAGGTACAGCCAAATTCAGCATAGCGATCAGATAGTTTCACATGTCCTTTTTTCACATGCCATTCTTTAAATACGAGTGGTTCTTGATCTGCATTTGGACACAAACGAACTTCTTTTCCTGGAACAAAGAAGGCAGTGCTTTCTGATAGATATGGATCTGCACATTGGGCAAAACCATGTAAGATATCAAGTCTTTTTCCTGGTGCTAGAATCGGTTCTACTTCAACATCCCTTGCAGGCATTGTAAAGTAGTAATGACCCATCCAGTTTCTCTTGATTTCAATTCCTTCATCATTCGTCTTCCATCCCGCAATCGCATGTCCATTGATTGCACTATTCACAGCTAATGTCGCTTCATGATGTTCTTTTACATAGTCAATGTTTTCCCATTCATCTTTATAATGTTGAATGACTTTATATTGATCTTTATATACAGCTTTTACACTGACTTCTTCATTAGGCATCACAAACCAACAATAGTCTTTGCTTCTAGGATGCTGAAGTTCAATATTTCCTTTCACAACTTCCCAGTGATCAAAGCCTTGTCCATCAAGTGTATCATCCGCTCTTACACAAACCTCATCACCAGCTTTAAAGGAATCCATAACCATGCTAGTACCATTGATGACATTTACTTTATATCCGTTTTCATAGATTGGTTCAATCACAACATCATCATCCGGCATAATAAAGTATGCAAAATCTCCTTCTGTTGCATCATGAACCGTCGTATTCTTCGATACGACATTCCAGCCCATAAACACTTTACCAGGCAATGCTTCCTCTCGATTAAAATGTAAGGTTACTTTTTCATTAGGAGCATAATAACGACCACGATTGCCACGATTTACTTCTCCATCTTTGATATCGACAAAGTGTGCATCTTTATACACTGGTTCAAGTCGAACATCTTCATTTGGCATGATGAACTTACAATTTTGGGATGTTGGATTCAATAATTCAACATTGCCTTCTACCACTTTCCAATATGAGAATTGCTTTCTTGGTGGTTTACGAGACATATCAAATTGTACTTCCACAACGGTATTTCTTCTAATATAATCTTGTTCTGAATCTGCATGTACATAGCCTGCTTGTGCAAACACGCGATGGCCATCTTCAAATTCTGGTTCAATCACGACATCTTCATTCCCCATGACAAACGTACACTGATTCTTGCTTGTTGCATGATGCAAGTCCACATGTCCCTGTGTAACATGCCATTGTCCAAATACTTTTCCTAATGGTATATCATATGGTGAATAATAAATTGCGACATGATCACCTTGTGCTCGATAAATTGCTTTATCTGAATCTCCATGCTTCACTGTAACACGATGACCATCAACTAGTTCTGCTTCAATTCGAACTTCTTCATTTGGCATGATATAGGATTGATGATACAGATCTGTTGGATCACTTAAAACCACATTTCCTTTGGTGACCTTCCATTGTTTAAAAGCTTTTCCTTTTGGTACGCTTTCTTCATCAAGTCGCAACATAACACTACTTCCTGCTGCCGCATACTCATGTTCATAATAGTCCCCATTTTGTATACCATAAAGAGCGGTTGTTTTTACTCCATCTTGGTATTCGGGTTCAATGATCACTGGTTCATCTGGCATGATAAACGTACAGTAATTTTTTTGTGTTGCTCGACGCAATGTCACATTTCCACTCTTTACTTTCCAGTTCTTAAATACTTTTCCTTCTGGCGTTAGTAATCCATCATAGGAAAGCGTCACTTCTCTACCCATGATAGCAATACCATTCGTATCGCAAGATCCATCGATGACTTGAATTGTATGTCCATCTAGCAATTCGGCTTCAATCGCAATGTCTTCATCTGGCATGATAAAATCACAGTAATAGTCTGATTCAGAATTTTCTAATTCTAGATTTCCTTTTGTTACCTTCCAGCGTTTAAAGCCTTTATTTTCAGGTACGCTATACGCATCAAAGGAAATGGATACACGGCTTTCTGGCATTGCATAGCCATTTTCATAATGATCACCCATCGCCTCTCCATAGGTCACATCAAGCTTTCTTGCAGCGACTAATTCTGCATTGATTGTGACATCTTGTGCAGGCATCGTAAATGTGACAAATCGTTTATCTGTAGGATTGCTTAATACAACACTTTCAGGACTCACTGTCCACTGTTTGAATACAAGTCCTGGATGTTCTTCATATTCATCATAATGGATAGTTATGGTAGAACCAGCTGCGTGCATTTGTCCACCATCTACGCTACCATGTGTGATATTCACTCGATAACCAGTAGTAAATTCTGGTTCAATCACAACATCTTCATTTGGCATGAAAAAGCTTGCGTTTTCTGGATCATCACTGTTATAAATTTCTACATTTCCTTTTGTTACTTTCCAGCGTTTAAATGCTTGTCCTTCAGGAATATCCTCTTCTTGAATTTGAAGATACACTTCAGAGCCTGGAAGTGCATATCCTTTTTCAATATGAGTCCCGTTGACATGACCTGTAGTGACATCAACTTTTTTACCATCTACAAGAACTGCTTCAATTTCTACTGCTTCTTCCGGCATGACAAAGGATACGCCTTGATTACTTTCATCATCAAGTCTTACATCTCCTTTTGTAACCTTCCAGCGTTTAAATACTTTTCCAGCAGGAACCAATCCTTCATCATAATAAATAGAAACATTTACACCTGCAGGATAGCTCGTGCGATTATCATATGTTTCTCCATTATGAATCACAATTGGATAAGCTTTCGCATATTGTGCGCTAATTTCTAGATCCATTGCTGGCATTGTGAAATAAGAATTTACTTCTTGTGGATAGTCTAAAGCAAAATCGCCTTTTGTGACATTCCACTGCAGAAAGGCTTGGCCTTCAGGAATCTTTGTTTCATCTACAAATAAGAAAACATCTGCTCCTTGCGTTACTCGTTGTTCACTTACTGCATCCCCGTAATTAACGCTTGCCAATCCACCTTTCGTCGATAATAAAAAATCAGTTGGAGCATCTTGCTGTGTTGATGATGAAACCATATCATTCGCAAGCGCAGTAACGCTCATACAACACGTTAATATGGCACATAGAAAGATGTTCCCTATTTGTTTCAATGACTTACATGTTTTCATGATTATTCTCTCCTCTCTTATGTAAGCTCTTACATACAATATACATAAATAACATAAGGAAAGATATGAATTTTCATAATCTTAATAAATTCGTAATGAATAAATTTACATAAAAATAGACAGATATGGAAACCTGTCTATTTCTTATAAGTATTGATGGAATTCATCGATGAAGGATTGATAACTCTTATCTTCTTCAAATCGATACACTGGTTTTAATGATAACAATCCAATTTGATTCGCATTGTAGTATTCCTTACATAACTCTTCTTGTGGAAAAATCAAATAAACACGATCAATCACACCTTTTTTCAATACTAAGTCGTTATTGAAATACCAGAAGTTCGTATAGTCTTTCAACTGCTTCATCACTGGTGTATCCATCGTTGGCTGATAGATGTTATTTTTCTTTCGACACTTCACTTCTACGATGATGCAATGTTGTAATACGTCATCTTCATAGACCATAAACACTAAGTCTGGACGATTACTAATGCTATTTTGATTCACTAATTCATCCGATGGATATTCATCCGTATCTTTAATCATACGATCATAAACAATACGAATCGTCTTATGATCTTTATGTAGATAGAACTGTTCATCTTCTGATAGTGCATATAAGCTTGATGAGCGTTCTGCATCAAGTACATACCCTTCTTTTTTCAACATATTCAAGATTAGGATTAACACATATAACTCATACAACTGTGATGTCTTTTTAAATGTATACTGACTTGGTTTGACTAAGCTTTCACTTTGTTCATGGTATAGCGCATTCGCAAAGTCGATGATTTTTTTATAGTGTGGTTCATGAAGTAATGTCAGGCTATATTGCACATCATGATTCTTTGGAATGTTTGCTAACCAACTATCCATCAAGAACCGATTCGAACAATTTCGGATACGTCGAATCGCTTCTAGCTTTTGTTTCGTTGTGTAGAGTTCTTGTTGCAGTTTTTGAATCTCTTGCATCATCTGTTCATACTCTGCTGTAATTCTTGCATAGTAACGACGATCATTTGGGTTCTTATCTGCATTCTTTTTCTTTTGTGTTAGTTCTACAAATTGACTTTGTTTCTTTTTTAACTGCGCATTGGTTAACGCGATGGATTCATCCACATGATGAAAGATCCACTGACAACGATCAACAATTTGATACAATGCTCGTTTCAACAACATATTCTCTTTGTTATTTAAACTCGTAATCTTTTTTTCTTGGATTGTCTTTCTTCCACTGTTTGCAACGATCCCCTTTTTCACATTATAGAGAATGGATTGTTTCACGACCTTTTTTTCAACTGGTGAATACACAAACACTTTCTCTAATGTTTCAATCGGAGATGATAACACATGTTGAATTTCAAACTGTAACATCTTCTCATGTTCGGCTAATAGATCAAGTAAGGGCATGACTTGGTTGATGGTAACCTTTCGTCCTGCTCTTGCCTTTCCATCGCTCACAATGTCTAATTCTAGCCCTTTTGAGAAGTCTGAGACAATCTTACGAATATCATCTACCTTATTACCTAACGCGTTTGATTCAACGTCAAAATTGCATTCAATCGTACGATTGTTACAATGAATTGACATATAATATTTCGATGGATAAAATGTCACATTCTTCGTTTCATCTTGATTATAATCATAATTATTTAGAACAAACACCCCATCATCTTTCTTTAATCGACATAAGGCATCTCGATCTGCACATTCAAACTCTATATAGGATTTCTTTGAACCATCAAGACGAAGGGATACTTGCTCAAATTCTTTAAATTGAAACAATGTTTCTTGTTCTTGTACCTCATCTAAATTATAGATTTCATATTTTCCTGACTTACAAACGATGAGTCTATCTTGTGTAACCATATGTTAATAGATCCTCAGCTTTTCTCTTCAAGCATGCCTTACATTCTTCAAAATCACTCACATCAGAATAAGCTGTAAATAAATCTATAATTTGACTATTGCTTGGTTCTTCACCAATCGCATTCACTCTTCCTACAAGACTAGATAAACGCTGATCAGATCCTGATAACTTCTTCATAATCGTTTGTTTTAACACTAAGTCAAATGCTTTTGTCTTCTCAATGACACATTGGTTATGAATGGTTCTTGGAATGTTATTCATATAGGTTCCAATCTTCTTCAATACCCTAAACGATACACCCTTTTGTTCATCATATTTTGATATCATATCATGCAATTCATCTAAGAATAATAACTCACGCTCACTAAAGGCATCAATGGCATCTTTCTTTGATTTCCATTGATCATATACAATGCTAGACTCACAAATCATCAATGGTACTTTCACAACACTTTGTGCTTGTTTTGAATAATCGATGAATTTTTTCTTTTTCAAGTTGATCACAAAGACACGATCTAAAACACGATCAGAGATATCTTTCGTTGTTTCATCTAAGTTGATCGTACCAATGAAAATCACATTGTTGTTGATCTTAATCTGTGATGGATATTGTGCTTTATTCTCACAGTCACATTGTTCATTGTATAAAGGTAGATAACGATTATCCACATCTTTTTCTAGTAGTGCGATGAATGGCGCAAACCAATATTCGATCTGTGCAAGATTCATCTCATCAAATAAAACCATATGAATTTTATTTGGATTGTTTTGTGCACGAATCAAAAAGTCAACGAGACCAGTTGCGGATGGCACATAGCGATTCGTTGTAGGATTGATATAGCCTAAGACATCATCTGGTTCTGTAAACGCCGGACTGATTGGTAAAAACAATAATGTTTTATTAGTCTCTGTGGCATCAATCATCTGTGCATATTGATAAGCAAGTTGTGTTTTTCCAGTTCCTGACATTCCTGCTAAAATCGTCAATGGAGAACTCTTTGCACAAATATGTAAGTTGATCAAATCTTCATAGTCATAGCATAAACTATTCTTCACCACATTTTGCTTAAAGCTCTCTAACATCTTAAGCTCATCCGTATTTCTTACATCTTCTAGTGTTCCCTGCTGTTGTTCATGCGTTAACTGCGTCTCTTCCTCTTTGCATTCAAATAAGCTTTCACTCTTCTCACGCAACTCTTGAATATAAGACTCATCCACAAATACAACATCAATCATGCTCTTTGAACAATTGATCATACGGGATGTTTGATCAATCTTCACCTTCTGCAACATGCCTTGTTCAAAGTCTTGATACTTCCAACTCAACACATCTTTTTCATTGTATTTCCAACTATTACTAAAATATAAATACTGATCACAAATGATATAATCAAGCGTATCACCATAGACATCCCCTGCATAATCAAGCGTGAAGTATTCACCATTTAATAACTTACGTTCAAACACACGAATATCTAAAGCTACTTTTGGAATCACTTTAAAATTCGTATCTGGTTTTAATACAACAGGAACATTCACCACATCTAAGATACGCACATTTTTATGATACACTTCATTGTTTGTGGAATACTTATAAATGGGACTAAAGATGATATATTGATTCGCATAATAATCTTCAAAGATATCTTGTTGATCTCTAAGATTCATACTATAAGGATCAAACTCCATTGGTAACATATCCGATGATTGATAGTTCACCATACATGTATATTTATTTTCCTCAATGTATTGTTCTTTAAATTCATAATACTTCTTTGCGATTTCATCTGGTTCATCACATAATAAATTCACATCAAAGCCAAAGACATTATCTGAATTCGCAAGTGGAAAATAACGATTGACCACATTATATTTCCCAATCATCATCACTGTTCTTTGTGCTTTGTCTAATAATGTATTAAAGTTTGATTCCATGGTTTTCCATCTCCTTCATCTTTGTAATGACATATTCAATAAAAAGATATTGATAGATTTTACCATAGTCATCTTCTTCATAAGATTCTTGTAATTTTGTTTGTAACGTATGAATATAGTCGTTTAAATCTTCAAATCCAATCTCTTTATATAACGCATTAATCTCTTTTATTTTAATGCCCTTTACATCCTTTAGCATCATTTTATTCACATCATAAGAAGCAAGCTTTTGCGCAAGTTTATTATCAATGCCTTTGCTTTCACTTTCCATCTTTTTCATCTTGCTATGCATCGCATCACATTCTTTTTCTTTTTCTTTATACTTTGCTTCTAATTCTTCAATCTGTTTCTTTAACGCAGTGATTTCTTCTTCTTTTTGATCCAATTCTTGTCCTTTAAAAAGACTTTGATACCCATCGACTTGGTCTTGATCAAGCTGTAATAATTTAAATAAATATTTAGGATAGATAAAATCAGCCTCCATCAATTGATCTAAAATCGCACTTAACTGTTCATCGGTATATGTCTTATTCGTTAAAAGATCGTAATCTTCATCATTTAAAGTCATCTCGATGTTTCCATTCACATCAATCAACAATGCTTTTCCTAATGAACTTTTTTCTTTTTTATTTTCAATATCACGAAGATATAAATTCTTCAAAACTACTTTCTTATAGGAATCTGGTCGAAAGCCTTTAATCCCTGGCATATTTTGAAAAACGGGATTGAATGTAATTGGAATGGATAAAACACGCACTGGAAAGGTATTGATAAATTCTGATAATTCTTCATGTGTAAAATCATCAAATGATAAATAACTTAGTTTCATAATCTAGTCTCCCTGTATTTCTTTAATTAGCTCTTTTTTATAAAAATCCATAATTGGGTAGGCAACCATATCTTCATTCAGCATATAGTTCTTATATTTCTTAATACTATCAACATAGTACTTTTTCTTATTTCTGATGTAGTATAATCGTAAACAATCGTTTTGTTCCCAAATACTTGGATTTAAATGAAACTTCATAACTTGATCTTTTTTATTAGCTTCACATTCCATGCTTCGAATCACATTCCCACATGCTTCTAATTGAAAAACCAAGTGTTCATTTATCGGTATATCAATCAATTGTACATAGAGTAAATATTGTTGTGAAAAACGAATTAACGTTGGATAGACATACATACTAATCACTTCCTTTTTCTTGTGTAAGTCTTTTTATATCTTCTATTATACAGCAAATGAAACCGGTTCGCTTGCATTATGAAAAAATTTTCGATAAAAAAAGACCAACTTACATTGGCCCTTTTAAAATACCTAAATTGTTAAAATTCCCATGGCTGATAAAGCCACACAAATCACAAATAGAATCACGATCAATAAGACAGGTGACATGCCTTTCTTTAGTTGATGTCTTGCGATAAAGAATAAGACTAAGCCAAGCGCTCCAGGTAAAATCATATCCATGTTTGCCTGTAGATCACCAATATTGATCATCACCCAACGTTGCACAAGAATTCCAATGACAAACATTCCTAACATAGATGCTGCCAAAGATACTTTCTTTAAGAAACCATCGCTTAATTCCGATACGAAGTCTAAGCCTTTTTCATAACCTCGCTCTTGTGTATACCATAAGAAAGCAAAACGAATCACATTCCATAAGACAAAGAATAGGATTGGACCCATGATGTTTCCAGTCAATGCTAAAGATGCCCCTAAGGCTGCAAGAATTGGACGAAGCGTAAACCAGAATACCGGATCACCAACACCCGCTAAGGGACCCATTAAACCAATTTTAGCATCATGAATCATTTCTCTAGTGATTGGTGCACCATTGGCTTTTTGTTCTTCCATATTCATGATAATACCAATGATTGGTGCAGACACATAAGGATGTGTATTGTAGAACTCTAAGTGACGTTCCACTGCTGCATGATAGTCTTCTTCATCTTTATACAATGCTTTTAATGCAGGCAAAATGGCATAACACCAACCTCCATTTTGCATTCTTTCAAAGTTCCATGATCCTTGTAAATATTGATGACGGAAACAAACTTTGAAACGATCTTGTTTACTAATTTTATTCATTGTTGTTCCCTCCTATTCATAATCATCGATGATATCACCTAAAGGATCATCGCTTGTTGTTTCAACTTTTTCTGTTCCCTGTTGCATCATCACAAGCCATACTAGCCCTGCTCCGATTAAACATAGAATCAACATTGGCACTTGCATGAAACAAGCAAGACCAAAACCAATCATGAAGAATGGCCATGTTTGTTTTGATGATAAGACATTTGATACAATCGCAAAACCTACCACACAAACAACACCAGAACCAATATATAATCCACGTAATAACCATTCTGGACATGCTTCTAATACGCCACATACCCAAGAAGATGGAATCAAAATTAAGATGATGGCAGGAATTAACACACGTAATCCTTGCATCACAATACCCATCACATGATATTTTTCTACATCGTATGTTTCATCCATCAGATGGACTAAATCAACGGCTTTGGTACGACATACTTTTGTCAGTGATAAACCAATTAAAGATAATGGAATAGATACCGCAATACTTGCTGCAATGACATAAGCAATTGGCAAGTTACTTTCTAATCCATGAACCATTAAAATACTGGAAATGATAGAAGCTAAACAGACGTCAGGCGCAACACTTGCTCCAATATTTGCCCATCCTAGCGCAATCAATTGTAAGAATCCTCCTAAGAAAATTCCTTCTTGTAGATGTCCAGTCACAAGTCCAATCAGTGTACAAGATACAAGTGGCTGGTGAAATTCAAACTCATCTAAGATACCTTCTGTTCCAGCAATAAAAGATACCACGATGACTAATAAGATTGATGTTAATGTCATAGTTAGTGATCTCCCTTCAATAATTGTTTCGCTTTAATCAAAATCTCATCCATGTTTTCTGGTGAATCCGCAGGTACTTTACGAACATCCATCGTAACACCTAACTCTTGTAGACGAGTAAGTCCATCCACATCCCTTTGATCCATGGATACCGCTGTTGTCACCACAACTTTTCCCTCACTATGAGCAATGGATCCTAGATTAACTCTTTCTAGTTTTACACCATCTTCAATCACTTTGATCACATCATCAACCGTTTCAAATAATACCAATGCTTTGGTACCACCAAAACGATCATCGCTTGCAAGCTCTACAAATTTATAAAGTGGAATCACGTGTACTTTTACACCACTTGGAGCTGCTTGTTTGATCATTTTCTTTCTTAGTTCATCATGCGCAACACTATCACTGACAACTAAGATACGATCTGGATTGCAACTCTTAATCCATCCTGTCGCAACTTGTCCATGCAACAATCTTGAGTCAATACGAACTAACACATACTCCATGTAGCCCTTCTTAAACTCACTCACAGTTTTCTTTTCTTCTTTTGCTTCGGTTGTGTTTTCTTCTTCTTTTTCTAAACTAGCAATACCCTCTTTACCAGTTTCTAACACATGTTTCTTTAAGTCATTCACATGTTCATAGGAACTTCTTGCCATGCATGCTTCAATGAGCATCGGTAAGTTTAAGCCAGTAATCACACGGTAGTTTTCATTTCCTTCTACCAATGTTGTAATCTGGTTAAATGGTGTTCCTCCCCATAAGTCTACGAGAAATAAAATCTCGTCACATGAGTCAAATTGATCGATAGCAGTCATGATTTTGTTTTTGATGTCTTCAGGACCCTCACTTGGTAATAAGCAACATGCTGCAACGTTTTCTTGTTTACCAACAATCATCTCTGCAGACATTAAAATCCCTTTTGCTAGATCTCCATGACTCGCTACAATTATCCCTGTCATGTAATCCCTTCTTTCAAATTCTTATATTTACTATTATATATTAATTTTTTCACAAGTGCCAATTATTTTCACAAACATTGAAAAAAAGAGAGTTGCAAGCTCTCTTCTTATCTTAGTTATTTCTAGTTTAAAGCATCATTGTCATATACGGTGGAATACAAATAACTCCATCATTAATACTGAAATTTTTAGGATGAATAATATAACTATCACCAATACGTTTCTTAAACTTTTGTCTAAATCCATCAAATGATGTTGTTGTATATTTCTTTGCTGATTTTACCTCTATCGGATATAGTTTGTAATTCATTTTACTATTATTCGAAATCAAGAAATCAATCTCTATATCATTTCTATGCTTATCCTTATTATAGTGCGTATAGAAATACAATTTATGTCCATTTGCCACTAACATTTGTGCAATAACATTTTCATATAACATTCCTTGATTGATATGTAATTTACCAGCAATGATTTGTTTATATACTTCATCTTCTAACAATTCATTTTCATCAAACGCGTGACTAACAAGTAATCCTGTATCTCCCATATAACACTTTACATACCCTCTAGTCTCATTGATAGAAAGTCCAACATTTGGATCATTACACAAGAAACATTCATTCGATACCATGGAATCAGCTAGCCAAAAGAAAGTTTCTTCATATTGATTTGAACGACTTCCTTCTTGTACTTGTTTAAACACAACCCGTTTTTCATGTTGAGATAAAAACCCTGGTATTTGATCAAAGATAGATAATACTTTTGCTCTATATTGAGAATTAATTTTCATGATATCCTCACGATATAGATTTAAAATATCTCTCTTTTCTTTATCAGCTTCCGCAAAATTCTTATCATTCTCGATAAATAATGAAACTGGTTTTGGCATACCTCCAACTAATATATACTGTTGAAAAAGCAGCATTGCTCTTTCATGCATTCCTTGTTCTAAAGGTTTTCTATCATTAAAACATTTTTTAATGTAATCAACTAGTAATTCTTCTCCTAAATTCTGTGCAAACTCTTCAAAGTCTAATGGATACATACAGACACTTCTCTCTTCTGAAGGAATTACTATATTCTTAACATTTTCTCTAATTGAAATCAAAGAACCTGTCTCCATATAATCATATCTTCCATCAGCCACTAAATATTTGATTGCTGCTCTTGCTTGTGGAAACATCTGCACTTCATCAAAAATAATAAGTGATTTTCTAGGAGTTAGTTTTATTCCAAAATGCGCTTGTAGAAGCATAAAAAATGTATCCAAGTCATTTAGGAATTTTTCAAAGTATGACTCTACTTCTCTATCTTTTTTTGCAAAGTCGATTAAGATATAACTTTCATATTCATGTTTTCCAAATTCTTCACATACAGTTGATTTTCCTACACGTCTTGCACCTTCGATAAGTAAAGCTTTTTTACCTTGGCATTCATTCTTCCAATTTAAAAACTTATCGTATATCTTTCTTTTTAGAATCATAAAATCCCTCCTCCACAATTATATTTACACAGTGCGCAGGGTTGAGCCACCCTTAAAATCACATTATGCGCACTTTGTAATATGCTTAATATTACATTATACGCACATTGTAACACTAGATTACATTATGCGCAAGTATGTATACCCCCTAAAATCACATTATGCGCACCCTTCTGGAGGGTCTAATTTCACATTATGCGCACTTTTTTCCCTATCTACACTATGCGCAGGGTTCTACTACCCTCAAAATTACATTATGCGCACCCTTCTCGAGGATCTGATTTCACATTATGCGCACTTTTTCCCTATCTACACTATGCGCAGGGTTCTACTACCCTCAAAATTACATTATGCGCACCCTTCTGGAGGGTCTAATTTCACATTATGCGCACTTTTATCCCTATCTACACTATGCGCAGAGTTCCACTACCCTTAAAATTACATTATGCGCACCCTTCTGGAGGGTCTAATTTCACATTATACGCACTTTACTACTGTTTAATGCATCTTAATAACATAAAAATAAGTATTTCAATAGCAACTCTACTATAATCACTTATAGAAAAAGCACTACTTCAGATATGAATCTATTTGTAGTGCTTAATTTTTATTATTTCTTCTGCTCTAATGCTAGACCAACTAATCGATCTGCTTGATCTGCCATGAATAGAGGAATATTCAGCATATCATCATCTAATTTTAAATTATCTAATGAGAAACGGATGCGAAGTTTTACCTTATCAGGATATAATTCTTTAAATTTTTTGAGACTTTTACTTGTTGTATTTGCTTCTGATTTTACTTCAACTGGATAGATGTCATTTTCTCTTTGAATTAAGAAATCAACTTCATAAGGTGGATTACTGTGTGTCCAGTATCTAGGAACAACTTCAAACTGCGTAATCAATGTTTGTAATACATAGTTTTCAGTTAAAGCACCTTTGAATTCTGTAAACAACCGATTGCCTTCTCTAAAAGCTGTTGGCGCTAACTGAGCGAAACGACGTAATAGTCCTACATCTACTAAATAAATCTTGAATGCAGATAAATCATCATAAGCAGCAATTGGTAATCCTAGAGCGCTACTACGATAAATTTTATGTACTAATCGAGAATTTACTAACCATTGCAAAGCATCCTCGTATTCACGAGCTCTTGCACCTTCTCCAATTTTATTATAGATAAATTTCTTATTTGAATTTACTAATTGAGAAGGAATCGAATTCCAAATCCTTGTAATCTTCGAAAACTCAGATGTTGTGGAAAACTTAGCGAATGTTAAGTGATAATTATTGAGAATATCAGATAGTACTTCTTGTACTGCTTCCACATCGTGATTCTTTGTCCATGCTAGAACAGCTTTTGGCATACCACCAGTTAGAAAATACTGTTTTAATTGTTCACATAATAACTCAAACAATTCATCAGAGATTGGTTTAAAAGTATTCACATTAGTTAAATATTCTACTAGATGTTCTTCGTTATTCGCTAACAAGAATCCAGAAAAAGTCATAGGATCAAGCTTCATAAACGTTACCTTCCCAACAGGAAATGAAGAAGGTTTTCGTAGAAATGATGTGGCACAAGCAATATGATATTGTGGTGCATTCTCACAAAAATATTTCAATGAGTTGATGACTTTAGGACAATCTTCTACATCATCAAATATGATGAGTGTTTTCTCTGGAAGGATGGTTTGTCCACTAGAAAAGATAAGATTTTGAATGAGTCTTTCCACATTCTTCGTTGTTTCAAAGAACTGTTTATATTCTTCATGTTCTTTGAAGTTGAAGTATGCAGTATGTTCATAATAACGTCTACCAAATTCTTTTAAAATCCATGTCTTACCAACATTAGGTACACCTTCTAAAAAGAGTGGTTTACGATGTTTGGACTGTTTCCAGTTCACAAGTTTAGTTAAGATCAATCTATCCATTAACACCCCTCCTTCACACGATTCTGTATAATACTGTGATTGTACTCACACTTTTATGTATAATTCTGTGATTACATACTCTTATAATAAAATAATCGTTTTTATACAATACAAGTAGACGCCTAGATTTTCATAACCTAAGCGTCTTTTCTTTTGCTCTTATGCAAGTGCACGAGCACTGTTACATACAAGATATAAGATTTGTCTTTCTTTGCCAATCTCTTCTAATAACTGCAATGCTCTTGTGGTATTTTCATCATCTAGATTCACGAATGGATCATCTAAGATAACAAATGGTTTTGAATCTTCAAACATTGCATCGACTAGGGCAAAGCGCATGCATAGCATAACTAAATCACTTTGTCCCATACTAAAGTATGCAAGGTCTCTAGACTCTCCTAAACGTTCTACTTTGACTTGGAAATCTGTTGTCATGCTGACTTTTTCATCACTGACTCCAGATAACTTTTCTAAGTAATATAGGAACTGTGTTTTGATGCTTCCTAAGTATTGATCTGAAAGGGATTCTTTTGCTTCTTCTAAGAAAGACATCGTTTGATCTAAGATATCTCTTCGATGAATGCAATCTATTCTTTCTTCTTTGCGTTGTTGTAGCTCATCTTCTTTTGTTGGAAGTTCTTCTACTTTACTTTCTAATTCATTAACTTCTTGTTTCACATTCGCAATAGTTGTTTGCATGGTTTCTAATTCCACATTCAATGTTTGTTCTTTTGCTTTTAAGTCTTCTAAACTTTCTTCAATTGGTTTGACTTCTTTTGTTAGTAAGTCTTTGTTTTCTTCATAGAAAATTTTTGCATCGTTTGTCAATGTCACAAGATGTTCTTGTTCTTTTCCGTAGTCCTCCACTTGTTTCATCATGCGCTGGAATGGTTCGCGATGACGAATATCTAACGCTAAGTGATAGGTTTCCATGAAGGATATAAACTTGTCTTCACATTGTTTTTTTGCTGTTTGAATGTCTGCTTGTTGTGTTTGAATCGTATCTAGATTCTTCTTTGCAGTGTTATAAGCCGTGCATTTTCTTTCTAATGCATCAACATAGTTTGAGAAGTCTTTTGCTTCTACAGAACCATAGAATGGGAATAAAAAGGAAGCTACTGTAGAATGCAAAGCATCTAGTTTTTCTTTTGGTTCTTTTCTTGCTTCCTCTAGTTCTGCTTTCTTATTCTTTAGTTGTTTAAAGTTTGTATTCTTTTCTTTTAACACTTCTAACGCATGATCATAGGTATCAATATCATGGAAGAATGTGGATAACTGATTGTTTAGATTCCTTGATACTTCATCAATCTGTTGTTGTAGTTGCGTAATGGTTTGTGCCTGTTTTTTTTCTTTCTCTTTCAGCTCAACAAATCTTTGTCGCTTATTCGCAATATCATGTAACTTATCCACATGACTGCGATTATCTGTTATGTAACGAGAAACAAACGATAACACTTCTTGATCAAGTTGATCAATTTGTTGTTGTGCTTGTGTAATCTTATTTCTTGTTTCTGCACTCATTTCGTTTGTACTGCTTGTTGTTGTATTTGCCTGTGCTTGTTGTGTTCTTAAGTTAAGACCAACCACAACGCCTAAGATGCCTACTACAAGGCCAACAATACCGATAGCAGTTGATTGCATGATGAAGAAGACAATGCCTACTACAAGCAATAAAACACCTGCTAGAATGCAAATCATTGGTGTATTGCTTTGTTTGTTTGCTTGTGGTGTTGTTTGTATGTGTTCTACTTGTTCAGATACAAGATTTACTTTTTGATCATTTAATCTTTGAATCCTTCTTGTTTTCTCTAAGTGATCATCTATACTTGCCTGACTTGGAAGTCCATTCGCAAAGAATACTTTTAAGTTTTGATACGTTAGTTTTTCTACTTCACTTAGATGTTGTTGTTTGATCTCTCTTTCATAGTCATGTAGCTTGTTTAGTTCTTCTTGTCGAGCAGTAAAAAACATCTCATCCACACTGCCATTCGCAAAGAAAGTTTGTAGCTCTTGTAAGTTTTCCTCTTCGGATGTGGATAACTTTGTTTGTGCTAGTGTTGTCTTTGTTGTGACATAGTCCATAGCATTTTGTTTTTGTGTCTTGAAGTCATCACTTGTAGGAAGGTAATCTTTAAAGATCATCTTTCCTTCTTCTACTGTTTGTTTATCCTCTTCACTAACGTTTGTTTGTGATTGCTTGCTATCAAGTGAAAGCATCGTATCAAACAAGGGTTCAACATCTTTTAATTCTTGTCGTGTTGGTATTCCATTTAGATATTGTTTTTCTACTTCTTGCAATGCTTGTTTACTGTTTTGTACAAGTGTTGTTTTTTCTTGGTATTGTTTTGTCAATGTCTTCTTTAATTCACTCGCATTGATTTGATTCAACAACTCTTTGACTTCTTGTAATGCTGCTTGTTTATTTGCTTTGTCTTGTTCTTGTTTAAACAATTCTGCTTGTTTTGCTTCTAGTGTTGGATAGAGTGCTTTGCGCTCATCAATCTCTGTTTCAAGATTTGAAATTGCTGTGGATAAATCATGACAACGTCCTTTGTTTCCTGATAAGCGTTGATATTCTTTACGACTCTCTTTTAAAGCTTTCATCGCTTGTTCAAAGTTATTGATATCATTGGTATCATCGACTAAGTTTCCAAGCTTTGCTCGAATGTTATCGGTTGATAAATTCATCGCTTCATGGACTTGTGGCAAGTACGTACTTCTTGCGAAAGAATCAGAATCTAAACCAAATAGTTCAAGCCCAATTGCTTCGCTATAATCCTCTGTTTTCTTACCTGTCTTTACTTCGTAAATCGTTAGTGTATCGGTTTTTGGTGTAGCACCAAAACTTCGTTCAATCCGATAGTCTTTTCCCTGTTCTTCAAAGACTAAGTTTCCTCCATAGTTTCCACCTTGCCATGGTTTATATTTCTTTCTTAAGTTTTTCCCTAATTCTTTTGATTTCGAATTTGGGAAGCCATAAAACATAGCACGGATAAATTCCGCTAGTGTTGTTTTACCAAAACCGTTAGGTTCTTCAATCATTGTGATGCCATCTTGAAAGGATACTTCATATTGGTGTAAGCCACCAAAGTTTTCGATATAGAGACTCTTTAACTTCATTGTGTAATCTCCTTCCCACTCAATGCTTGAATACCTGCAACAATAATTTCTTCTTTTTCTTCATCACTAAGATTTGATGCCATGACTTTACGAATGAATTCTCCTTTTAAAGAAAGATCATGTTCATAGTTTTCTTTTTCAATCTTTAAGTGACTATTGTCTTTGATCTTACAAAAGTAGAAGCGATCTTGAAAGTCTTTCTTTAATCGTTCAAAATCTCTTCTTGAATCAAGTGTATATTCCCCTACAAGTGTAAACTTCACCAAGTCTTCTTGTTTAATATTTGCAGATGCTTCTTCCATAGCAGCTTTGATTTCTGGATTGGTTTCTTTTCCTGTGATATCCACTTCTACATCATGTAGTTGACGTCTTGCGAAAGGGACGAATGTCGTTTCAATGTGTTGAGGGTTCACATCTAATAGGATGAATCCTTTCTCTCCACATTCATCAAAGCCACGACCTTCTAAACAACCACAATAAGCATAACTTCCTCGCTCATCTAAGACTTCTTTCTTATAGCTATGAATATGTCCTAGAGCAAGATAATCAATGTTCTTATTCTTTAATTGTGGTAAACAAACCATATCCACTCCAGGCTGTGTTGTTTCTTGACCATGAAGCATCACAATGTTTGTTTGATTTGGATCTAAGCTTAAGGATGGATAAAGAGAACTTGTATTTTCCTGATTGATTTCAATTCCTGCAATGGTTAAAAAGTCATAGTGATAATACATCCATTCATCATGAAATAACTTTAAATTATCTGGTAAGTTTTCTTGCTTCTTTGTTCGTTTACTTTCATCATGATTTCCTTTTAGATATAGAAAATCAATGTCTTTCGCATTTCTAATCGCATTAAAAAAGTAATCTACGGTAGATGAAGAAATACGATTTGAATCAAATAAATCTCCTGCAATCATCACGATGTCTACATCGTTTTGTTTCGCATATTGTACCATTCTTTGAAATGTTAATAGAATTTCATGGTTTCTTTCTTTTGCCTGTTCACTACTTAAATTTGCTTCCATTCTAGAATCTAAGTGTAAATCTGAACAATGAATAATCTTCATACTATTCCCCCTTCTTGTATTTTTGAATATCCTTAATTATACAAGAAATGACAAGTCTCTTCAACAAAACATCCTTGTCTTATTCCTATGAAAAAGAAGTAGATTTTCACCTACTCCTCATGATCTTCTATTTCAACTTTTAATCGAATGGTTTCAAAGTTTTTAATCTTTATTTCTCTTACTGTGAACTGATTGATCCATGGTTTGATCTCATCTAGATTTTCAATGATGATGTCATCTTTATATTCTTCTCCATCAAAGGTATATCGAATGCATGCATTCTCGATATCCACTTCTACTAGATTTCGATTTGCTACAAATACACTTGTTTCTTTTGTTTCTTTTTTCCATTGTTGAATACTACGACTTGTTGCGACATTACGAATCAAGTTTTTATACGTAGAAATAATCTTACTTCTAAAAAATGAGATAATTTCTTCATTATGATCCTGTTTGCAATGATTCATAAACTCATCTAGTCCTAGTTGTCGCTCTGTACAAAAGTTCTCTACTTGACGAACTAATTCTCTTTCATTGTGTCTAGGAAACTTCTTAAAACTTTCTTCGATAATTGGATCCGTGATTGCTATAAACTCTTTATTATAGCGCGTACGAAACGCTTGATACGTTGGAATAAACATAAGGAACGTATCTTTCAATCGATTCCATAGTAACTCCATGTAGCTCATCATCTCAGGCTGCGCATATCTTGCATTCACAACCATTATTGTATTTCTTTTTTCATTTGTTTTTCCTTCTTCTAACATCCTATATCCCCTTCATTCTTTCTTAATCATTATACATACAAGCTAAGTATTCATCTTCACAGATGTCTGCTTCTGTAATGCAATCATCACAGATCCATTGATCAATGTATGGATAGTATTTAATTTCTGAATCTTCTTTTTCACAATGACATTTGTCACATACTTCCATGATCATCCATCCTTTCGTATAAGTCGTATATTTATATCTTTCATTATACTCATTTATACACAAAAGTTCCATTTTATACAAGTATTTAAAGATAGACAAAATAGAGTTATAAATAGATTTAATAATCATATTGTTTTGGAGATGTTTCATATAAAACTTGTTTATAACATATTACTTAAACAAGTTTTATATAACTACATACTAAAAAAATAAGAGAGCCAGATTGCTCCGACTCTCTCAAGTATACGTCCGCAAACATATACCCCAATTAATGACCTTATTATAATCAATTCTTGTTTATTAATCAATACTTAATTAATCAGTCTTTGATTTTCTTCTATACTTACAGAATATTCTATATTGTCTTTCTAATTCAGTTTCTTTATTTAATCCCTTTGATTCAAGTATTCTTTCAATCGCTTGTGCAGGACTTAATGTATGATAACCTAAAAAGACTTTTCGTAACTCATCTGGCTTTATTATTTTATATGCTCTTCGTGATGATATTTCATAAGTATAAGCGTAGTAACGGTAAATATAACCAATCCAATATAACTCTTCTTTGTTGAATTTCACTTGACCATAGTCTGATTCCCCATACTGTTCATCCACACGTTCTAATAGATCTCTGTAATATAAGTTTGTATTTAAAAATGAATTATGATCCATGAATATCGCAATGTCACTATGCATGAATTTTCTAATAAAGATTTTAGAACTACACTTCATTTCATCTGCTGAACATTCAAATGCTTTTGCTTGTATCTCACATAGCAACAAGCCATTTTGATCCATTTCCCTCACTGTATTCACCCCGTTATTTCTTTAACAAATCATTATGTTTATTAAACACGTTATAACATATGAATCTACTATATTCAATGTTAAAACTTGTTTATAACATATTACTTAAACAAGTTTTACATTACTTTATCATTTAAAAAATGAGAACTAGATTTCTCTAATTCTCACTGTTTGATTGATTGCATAACTGATAATCTCTTGTTCAAGTTTTACTTGATGAGCTAACATATACTCAATGCACTCTTTGTATCGCTCATCTTCTTTTAAGTGTTCTAGACGCTTGCAATCTGTTTCTGTTAACTCTTTTAAACAAGATTGATATTGAGGATTCTCTAAATCTTTCTTACTCATATGAAATAAGTGAAAGTCATGCTCTGATTGTTCACATAGTTTCTTATGAATCCAGAATCCTCCTGCATCGATATCACCAAAGTGAAGATAGGATTGATTAGGATTATCGGCAATGATTTTCTTAATAAAAGTAATTTGAGGTTTTGTAGCAAATCCTCCTAGATATACATAACAACAATCATCATTCATTCTTAAAAACGAAGTCTTATTTTCTACTGTAATAATTTTATCAGAGTTAACAATCATTTGTTTGATTAAATCAATATCTTTGATAGAAAATGAAACTCCACCAGTTAATCCTTCAATGTTTAATTGCTTATGTTCAAACTCAATAACAATATCCCCCTTAATACAAATCTCTTGATCCGTATCTTGGATATTATATCGTTCTAATAGATTTTCTTCTTCATAAACATCTTCACCAATAGATTGAAAGTAATCTCTAAGAATGGTTTGTACTTGACTCTTTCGATTAGTTTCAAAGTACTTCGAATCTCCAAAGATTAACATAGAAGCTTCTCTTAAATATAAATAATCTTCGTTATCTTCTAAAAAAGCAAGTATCTTTAATAAGTCTTCTTCTTTTTGTTGATCAAGTGCAATTGCTTTATTTTCAATCACATCTTCTAATTGTTTTAAATAGAAGGTCACAAGTTCTTTTTTACCAGTGTATTTCTTCATGACTTTTAATAAGTCTTCGACAACAAATGAGCGTGGTGTAAGATTTAATTCTTGTGCTGCATATTGTTCTAATTGTTCGATGTTATCTTCAACCAAATAAAGCTTTGCATAGTCATCACTAAATTCTATTTTTTGTACATCTAGAAAGCCTTTATTCAACAACTGACTAATTGCCTGATTAACGAGTTCTTTCTTTTGCATATCCACATTAAAGGCATCGTAGTTCTTTAATACTTTATCTACTTTCAAAGAGATTCTTTGATTGACTTTCGCATCTTTATAGGTTGATTTTCTCTTGTAGTATTTCTTAAGTAAACTAGAGACAATCTTACTCTCATATTTATTCATGGAACTTGATGGCTCCTAAGATCATATTACTCTTATTGATCTTTTTAATCGGTACTACCACATCACATTCTTTCCCAATAGAATCTAATTTATTTGGTGGTGCACAGAAGATTACTTGGAAGTCTTGTGACTTAAAGAATTCAAGCATAATTTTAATATTCTTATCACTCATCTTTTCAAATGGCTCATCAATAAAGACTAATCGTGCAGAGTTATCTCTTGCATTATAGATGATGGATAATGCAGCAGAAAGGATAATCGTATAAGGGATTTGTGTTCCTGCTCCTGAGTTATATCCTGCAAGTCGAGATAGACGTCCACTTTGCACTTCATCATTGTTCACTAGTACTTCATATTCCATGTAGTTTCGATAATCTGCAAAATCGTTTAATAGATCATCATTGTTTTTATTAATGATTCGATTGACGATTTCCTTCATTTCTTCTTCACGCTTTTCTGTTTCTTGTGGATCATAATCAAAGACCTCTCCTAGCATCATTTGATCGCTGTCAATGCGATTTGTCTTCTTTAGGTAATCTGCATAGTCCACAATCTTTGCGTAGTCAGAAGCGCCTGTAATGACCTTCACATCAAAACGATAAGTCGTTGAGAAGGTTAATTTACGAAGTTGATTGTTAATCTTTTTAATATCACTTAGTGCTTCTTCAATGTTTGTTTTAATTCTTAGTACAAACTCATTTTTAAAGATCGATTCATATTTTCTAGTCTGTTTGGATAACTTCATTTTAATCTCTTCAAGACTATCAATTTTTAGTTTATTGTAACGACTGCGATAAACAGATTCATATTCTGTACCAACTGGTAACATATCTTCACTTCGTTTACCACTCACATATGTAGATTGTTCTCGTATGATAGAGTTCTGAATCTTAACTTTTTCATTTTCCACATTCTTTCTTGATTGTGGAAGCATCACATCACCAATCTTGCTTCTTCCCTCAACAAACTGATTATATTCTTCTTTAGCTTCTTGTACTTCTTTTGAATACTGTTCTTGCATCTCTTCTAATTTCTTAGTAGCTGTTTGCACATCGTATTCTAAGTGTTGATTGTCTTCTTTTAATCGTTTTGTGCTTTCGTCTAAGCGAATATACTCTGTTTTGTATTGATCAATTCTTAGAGCTAACTGTTTTAAGTCTGCTTCCATACTTGTGATACGATCAACTAAAGTTAAATATTCATTGTTGTGTTTCAATGCTTCTTCTAACTTTTCAATACGATCACTACATTCATAAATTTCTACTTGTACTTCACTATATGCTTTTGGTGCATAATAGTCATAATCTTTATGAAGCAGCTGTTGCATAGCTTTGGTAGCCTCAATCGATTGATTGATGTTATTCTGTTGAATCAACAAATCTTTTTCAACTTCTTCTAAACGTTTCTTTTCTTTTACTGCTCGCTCTTTATTTAAACGAACAGCATCTTGTCCTAAACAATATGATTTTAATTTTTTAAAGTTTAAGAATGTCACAGACATATTTCTGCTCATCTTACCTTCTTTTGATAATGCTTTTTCATAATTTGGCACATCTTGAATATCCACTGCATGAATGTTTCCTAACCAAAAGGCAAAGTATTTCTTTGCAATCTCATTCTTGATTTCTAGTAAGTGTAATAAGGAATCATCTTCAACATTGAACTGTTTTGTACTTAATAATTTTGTATTGACTAATTCAACATATTTATATTTTGATTGATCCATCACACTGTTCGCATTATCAAAATACTGTGGTTCTACAACGATACTATAACGATGAATTCCTAGGAATGTTTCTATTGCATTTCTCCATCCTTCATCTTTTAATTCCACTACAAAGGTACTTGCAAATTTTGCTTCTGTATTCAACTGTAAGTCTTTAAACTTCTTATTGATATCCTGTAATAAACCAAGCTGATCACTTACTTTTGTATAATCTGGTAAGTTACGATCACATGCATGAATAATAGCAACTTGCTCATTGATCGTATTTTGTACTTTATCAAGTTCTTCTTCTAGTTTAAAACTCTTTTGCATAAGATCTGCATATAGCTTATCAACCTTTGTATTTAATTCATCCATCTGTGCAATCTTTACTTTAGAATCAATGTCTTTATCACTCAAATCCACAAGATCAAATGTTAGTTGCATGCGCTCTATGAAGTCTTTGATTCTGATAGTAAGCGCATGTAATACTTGTATCTTATCTTTTAATTCCCTTGCCTTTGGCTGTAAAGTTGATAAGTGTTCTTTTTCATCTTGAATAGCTTTTGTGCCATCCATATCTTCTAATTGACGTTGAGCTTTTTGTAATTCCCTAGCTCTTGATTCTTGATTTGCACTTGCTTCTTTTAACATCGCATCAAGAGATTCCATTTCTTTTCTACTCGTTTCTAATTCAGTATTATTTTTATTTAATTGAAACTTCGCAGTTAATACTTTTTTATAATGTACTTTGGCTTCATCACGAAGTAAACGGGACGAAATACGATCATAATGATCAAAACTAGTTAAAATACTTTCTAAGCTTTTTACTTCATTTTCTAGAATCTCAAACGACTTTGTGATTTCATCAATGCTTGTCTTTGATTCCTTTAACTTTTTAAGACTGATATTTTTCTCTTCTAGTACAGATTGTTTAATGAATTGTTGAATCTTAGCTTCAGGATTATACGTCATAATACTCTTTAGTTTTCTTTGATAACTATGAAGCTTTTCAGGGGATTGAATTCTTAATCCAACCATGTTCATAAACTTAAACACACCATCTGTCTTTGTCATCAATAAAGCATTATTTTCTCTTCTAAATTCCTTTGCACTTAAGACCATCTTCTTATCATTTTCTTCACGATAAAAACGAATGTCTTTTAATGTTTTTCCTTCTAAGCAATACCAATGATTATCCACAGAATCACTCGCATTCGTTTCTAATACAACACCTAAGACAAAGCTTGTGTGATATAGTTCATTGTCATATTCTAATGCGATATGGGTATGAATATTTGGAAATAGATTCGATGGTCTAGCACACTTTCTTGTATCAGGATCCGTTAAACAACGGGTATAAGAAGCAATCGTTCTTTTTCCTACACCAACACGCGTCGCACTCGTTGCTTTATTAAAATCCGTATCTCCTGTAAAGGCATATTTAATCGCATCTAAAACGGTTGATTTTCCACATTCGTTTTCTCCTGTGACTAAGGTAAGGTTTTCTCCAACTGGAATGGTCTTATCAACAAATCCATACCAGTTTAATAAATAAACTTTTTTAAGGACTATTTTACTCATTCCATATCCTCCTCTACACCTTCTTCACGATCTTCTTCTAACACTTCTAACTGAGCAGTTTGTGCTTTCACAATGCTCATAAATTCTTCTTTGTTGAATGCGAATTGTAACGTTGGATACAAGGTTACAACCATATCCGACTTCATATCTGCTTCACTATAATTGATTAAACTAAAGCGTTTAAATGTACGTAATGCTGTTTTTAATTCATTTGGTGACATGGCAATTCCATATTGCTTTTGCATATCCACAATATCTCCAAATTCCACAAAGGTTTGTTCAACCTTTCCAAAACGTTCTAGAAATAACAACCATAACACTAATAATGTTAATACTTCATTATTACTAAAGTTCATATGATTGATTCTTTTTAAACCTACTGTTTCCATGTCTTGTTCATTCTGAATTAACATTGCATATTTGAATTCATCATCCACAATTAAATCATAGCCCATCACTTTTAAATAGCTTGATAAATCTTCTCGATTTGATGAATAAGAAAGATAGTCATAGAGCATAGGATCTTTATCTTCCACAAGGAAAGTAGAGTCTAATAGCTTTCTTA